>Ga0256827_10000056_pt1 | contig 55669 bp, 40 predicted proteins | sample CV84metaG_FD_185977 | JGI IMG/M metagenome (GOLD analysis project Ga0256827, IMG submission 185977) | Hydrothermal vent microbial communities from East Pacific Rise, Pacific Ocean - CV84 | ecosystem: Environmental > Aquatic > Marine > Hydrothermal vents | place: Pacific Ocean: East Pacific Rise... | reverse complement strand
TCAAAAGATAAAGCTTTGAAAGGAATAAGTCCTTGATCGTGGTACATGGCAAGAATGCCATCAAATCTTGTAAAATCATTTGAACCAAAAAAACCATCAGCAGGGAAGGGCCCAAAAGCAAGTATTCCTTTTTCTTTGGCTTCTTCAATGGCAGGAATAATAATATCTTGTTCTTCTTTACCCAATAAGCCATTATCACCAGCATGAGCATTAAGTCCAAGAACAGCTATTCTTGCTTTACGAACTCCAAAATCAATTTTTAAGCTTTGCTCAAATGTTTCAAGTTTATTAAGTAATAGTTCTTTTGTAATTGTTTCAGGAACATCTTTTAAAGGAATGTGTCCAGTAGCAACAGCAACTCTCATGCTTTGACTTGCTAGTACCATTAATTCCTTGTCTTTGCCAAATTTAGATGCTAAATATTCTGTGTGGCCTGGAAAATTAAAATCTTCACATTGAATATTGTCTTTATTAATAGGGGCTGTCACCATAACATCAATACCATGACCTAAATCCTGAGTTACTGCTTCTAATGCTTCAAATGAAAGCTCGCCAGCAAGTTTTGTAGATTCACCAATATCTACTTTAGCTTCCTCATGGTATATATTTATTATATTAAGTCTATTGTCAATTGCTTGATTAGCGGAACGCACAGTATTGAAATTATAATTCATTTCTGGAATAGTCTTCTTATAAAAACTTGCCAATTTAGATGAACCATATACAATAGGTGTACAGAAGTCGAACATTCTATTGTCTTGGAAAGTTTTTAAAATAACTTCGTATCCAATACCGTTGAAGTCGCCATGGCTAATGCCTACACGTACTTTCTTTATTCCTTTATTTGTCTTTTCCATTTTGTTCTAGTTTTTCTTTTTTGCAATATTTTGAATAAAATCAAATAACAATCTTGTTCCTACTCCAGAACCACCTTTTGTTCTGTAGCTATCATTAGCAGAAAGCATGGCAGGACCTGCAATGTCAAGGTGTACCCATGGATAATCTACAAAATGTTGTAGGAATTTACCTGCTGTAATAGCTCCACCTTCAACACCACCAAGGTTTTTAAGGTCTGCAACATCAGATTTTATCATTTCATCATATTCGTCCCACATTGGAAATTCAACTAGCCTTTCGTAAACATTATTAGAACTTTCGTTTAATAGCTCTAGATTGGCATCATCATTCTTCATTGCAACAACACCATATTTACCGATAGCACGAGCTGCAGCACCTGTTAAAGTTGCTAGGTCTATTACCATTTCAGGTTTATAGTTTTTAGCATAGCTAAGCGCATCGGCAAGAATTAATCTTCCTTCAGCATCTGTGTTTAATACTTCTACAGTTTTGCCACTATGCATTGTAATAATATCGCCAGGAGTATAAGCATTCTGCCCAGGACGGTTGTCAGTAGCAGGAATAATTGCAATTACATGAACAGGAAGTTGAGCTTTCGCAACAGCATATAGAGCAGAAGATGCAGCAGCAGCTCCACCCATATCCATATGCATATTTGTCATAAAATCTCCTGTCTTAATATTTACTCCTCCTGTATCGTAAACTACTCCTTTTCCTACAAAAATATATGGTTTCTCATTAATTGCATTTTCTGGTTTCCATTCTAAAATAGAAAAACTTGGAGGAATTACACTGCCTTGATTAACAGCTAATAAACCACCCATTTTTAAGCTTTCAATTTTGCTTAAATTAAAAATCTCAAGTTTAAAACCAGCAATTTTAGACATTAATTTAAACTCTTGAGTAATTGATTGAGCATCAAGTGTAGATTGTGGCTCATTAAGAAGATTTCTACCCCAATAAGTTGCTTCTATGCTTATATTCATGAAATCAATATCAGCAGTACTAATATCTTTATTGAATAAAAAAATATTTGAAAGTGTTTTATCCTCTGTTTTATCCGTTTTATATTTGTCAAATTTATAAGCGGCTAAAGCAATACCTTCTGCAAAGTAAAGGCCATAATTAGATGAAGAATAATCTTCTATAATTACATTTTCAAGTTTGAATGTATTTAGTTGACCTAAAATACTAGCTCCTTGCTTTCGATATTCTTCTTTAACAATGTGAGATTTAGCATCCTTATTGATAAAACATACAAATGTTTGATAATCAAAATTATTGAAATGAAACAATTTGCTCTTTTTAGTATCAGATTCTTTAATGAATTGAAGCTCATTATCGCTTATATTGTTGTTAGTTAGAGTGTCGATATTATCAATTAATATAATTCTATCAATCTTATCTCCAACGGTATCTATTGAGTTTATTTGTACTAACATAGTATGTAAATATTAAATAGTAAATATATAATAATTCAAACTTGTGAATTGATTACATTTGAAGCCGTAAAATTAACCAAATTGCTGTTAATTATATTATTTAGTCATATAAATATTATATGTACTTATATCTATGAATTACAGGCAATCACGTAAAATATTTTGATTAGATTATAAATAATGAATATAGAAGATATAAAGATTAAAGCTATAAGAGGCGAGTTTTTGAGCAAAGAAGAGGGCTTATTTTTGAATGAAAAGCTATCAACAACTGAATTGATGTCAATAGCACATTCCATACGAATGAGTATGCATAAGGAGGCAAAAGTAGGTTGGATAATTGATAGAAATATTAATTATACTAATGTATGTGAAAGTGGATGTCAATTCTGTAATTTTTATGCAGGAATAAACTCTAAAAAGGCTTATATCACTAAAGATGAGGAGTATGATGAGAAGATAAAAGTTCTTTTTGAGTTAGGAGGAGAGCAAATACTTCTTCAAGGAGGACTTCATCCAAAGCTTGGAATAGATTTTTATACTGACTTATTTAAAAGTCTGAAAAAGAGATTCCCAAAGTTAAAACTTCATGCTTTAGGTCCACCAGAGATTGCTCATATTTCTAGATTGGAGGGCATTAGTTTTAAAGAAACTTTAGAGCGACTTATTGAAGCAGGATTAGATTCTTTACCTGGAGCAGGAGCTGAAATATTAGTGGATAGAGTTAGAGAAGAAATCTCGAAGAATAAATGTAGCACTAACGATTGGTTTGATGTGATGCGTGAGGCTCATAAGCTTGGTTTAACAACTTCTGTTACGATGATGCTTGGTCATGTGGAGACTGTAGAAGAACGTTTTGAGCATTTAATTAAGGCACGAGAAGTTCAAGCAGAAAAACCAGAGGGAGCTGTTGGATTTATTTCATTTATTCCTTGGCCATTTCAGAGTGAAGGAACAGTATTGCAGAAGAGATTTTCAAAGAAATTCAGTGTGAGTGCTGATGAATATATTCGTTTTATTGCATTGAGTAGAATTATGTTGCCAAATATTCCAAATATTCAAGCTTCGTGGTTAACGGTGGGTAAGGAAATCGGGCAGATTTGCCTTCATGCAGGAGCTAATGATTTTGGCTCAATAATGATAGAAGAGAATGTGGTTTCAGTGGCTGGTGCCGATCATCAATTTGATGCTAAAGGAATTCAACAAGCAATTAAGGAAGCAGGCTTTGAACCGTATCAGAGAAATCAACAGTTTGAAAGGCTAAATTGAAAAGGCTAAGGGCTAAAGTAAAAAGTAGGCAGTCTTCAGTCTTCAGTGGGCAGTCTTTAGTCGGCAGTAAACAAGAAACAACAAACACATTAACAATTCAAATAACCAAATAACCAAATAACCAAATAAGCAAATAAACGATTCAATAAATAACCAAATCCACAAATGAGAAAGATAACAGCAAATTACATCTATACCGGAGTTTCAAAGCCAATTAAGAATGGAGTTGTAAGCATTGATGATAATGGGATTATCGTTGAAGTTTCTACCAAAATAAATGGTGATGAGGAAGTATATGATGGTATAATTTGCCCAGGGTTTGTAAATGTACACTGTCATACAGAGCTTTCTTTTGCTAAAGATAAAATAGAAAAACACATTGGGATTGATGCTTTTATTTCTTCTTTGGAGGGGCTCAAACGTAGTATTGGGGAAGAAGAAAAAAAACAAGCAATTAAAGATGCCATAGCAGAGATGCAAAATAATGGAATAGTTGCTGTTGGTGATATAATGAATACTGATATTAGTATTGGTGCTAAAGAAGAATCGCAAATAGAGTTTTATAATTTTATTGAAGTTTTTGGTTCGCAATATAAAGATGCAGAGAAAATATGGTATAAAGCTTTGGGCTTAAGCGAACAAGTAAAAGGCAGAATGAATATAGTTCCTCATGCTCCTTATTCGCTTTCTCGAACTTTATTTCAGAAGATAAGAGATTTTCAGAAACAAGATTCTACTATTAGTATTCATCATATGGAAAGCGAGGCTGAAGCTGAGTATTTTATAAAGGGGACTGGTTTAATAACTGATAGGTATAATAAATGGGGCATGGATATTCCATCATTTATTCCAACACATCAACGACCATTGGCGAGTATTGGTAGTTTTCTAGCACAAAGTGAAAGAGTTTTGCTAATACATAATACGTTTGTATCAAAAGAAGATATAAAGTTTGCCAAAGAAAAATTCAAGAATACATATTATGGACTTTGTCCAAATGCAAATCTTTATATAGAAAATGAACTTCCTGATGTTGAAACTTTACAGAAACTTAATATTGATATTTGCTTAGGAACAGATAGTTTTGCATCAAATAGTAGTTTGAGTATTCTTGAAGAGATGAAGACTATTCAAAATAATTTTGATGTAAGTTTGGAAGAATTAATTAGGTGGGCAACAATTAATGGAGCTAAAGCTTTGGGAATGGAGAAGACCCTTGGTAGTATTGAGGTTGGGAAGAAGCCTGGCTTGGTACTTTTGAAAGGAGAAGGAGAGAATATTGGGAAGGTGGAGGTGATAGATTAATGATGATTAATTAGGAATTATGAATTAATAATTAGGAATAGATCACGCTTTTTTCATCGTTTAGTGTAGTAATGGTTTAATGTAATACGGGAAATAATAAATATAAAATATAAAATCAAAAAAGCGTGCGAAAAAAGACAAAAATAATAGCAACGATATCAGATAGAAAGTGTGATGTAGAGTTCTTAAAAGAGCTTTATGACAGTGGAATGAATATCGTAAGATTAAATACAGCTCATCAGTCTCATGATGATGCTTTGAAAGTGATAAATAATGTTAGAAAAGTTTCTGATAAGATAGCAATACTACTTGATACCAAAGGTCCTGAAATAAGAACTAATGAGATGGATGAAGATTTGGCTGTTAAGACAGGTGATATTATCAAGATGAAAGGTAATCCAAATGCGAAAAGTGAAGATGGTTTTATTTATCTTTCATATAAAGGATTTGCAACTGATGTTAAGGTTGGTAGTAAGATACTAATTGATGATGGAGTGCTTGAGTTAAAAGTTATTAGTAAGAAATCTGATTATTTAGTTTGTGAAGTACAGAATGAAGGTAAAATACAAGGTAGAAAGAGTGTAAATATACCCTCTGCTTTGATTAAACTTCCCGCTTTAACCAAGAAGGATATGGATTTTATTCGCTTTGCTGCTGAACAAAATCTTGATTTTATTGCTCATTCTTTTGTACGTAAAGCTGCAGATGTAATAGCTGTTCAGAGCATACTAGATGCTATGGAAAGCAATATGAAAATAATTGCTAAAATTGAGAATGAGGAAGGAGTTGAAAATATTGATGAAATTCTTGAGCATGTTTATGGTGTAATGGTAGCAAGAGGAGATTTAGCTATTGAAATAAGTGCTCAGAAATTGCCTGTTGTTCAAAAAGAGCTAGTTAAGAAATGTATGGAAGCTCGTAAGCCAGTAATTGTGGCAACTCAGATGCTTCATACTATGATTGAAAACCCTAGGCCAACAAGGGCAGAGGTAAATGATATTGCTAATGCAATATTTGAGGGTACAGATGCAATAATGTTGAGTGGAGAAACTGCTTATGGGAAATATCCTGTAGAATCAGTTAAGATGATGACTTCAATTGCCAAAGAGGTAGAGCCAAGTCTACCAATTTATAGAGATATGGATACTAAAGTAATTTCAACTCGTAAAGCTGCTTTTATGGTAAAAGCTGCTGTTGAAGCTGCTGTTAATCTACCAATTAAAGGCATTGTTGCCGATACTTATTCTGGAAATACAGTAAGAGGATTGTCTGCATTTAGAGGTAAAGCCTTGGTATATGCTCAATGTTATAGAGAAGATACCATGCGATATTTGGCATTGTCGTATGGGGTTTATTGCGATTTGATAAATGAAAGTCATGATCATGCTGAATTTTTGAAACAGGCATTGGCTAATATTAAAAAGAAAGATGGTTATGGTGATAAAGATATGGTTGCAATAGTTGCCGGTAACTTTGGTAAAGATGCTAGTGCCTCATTCCTAGAAATTGGAAGAATAGAGCAATTGATGAGCTTTATTGGGGAAGGGAAGAGCTAAAGGCTAAAGTGAAAAGGCTAAAAATTAAAGTTTAAAAAGTTGGCAGTTCTCAGTCGGTAGTCTTCAGTAAGCAGTAACCAAACACCAAACACCAAACAAGAAACAACGAACAACAAACAAGAAACAACGAACAACAAACACATAACACATCAACAATTAAACGAATAACCAAATAACCAAATAATCAAATAACCAACTCAACACATTAATCAATGTACGAAGATCAACTAATAAAACTATACGAAGACTGGGCAGGAGAGACGGTAACAAAGGTAACGCCATTGGCTCTTTCTGGCTCAGATAGGAAATATTACAGACTTTATTCTGAAAACAAAACTGCACTTGGTGTTTATAATAATGACACTAAAGAGAATCTTGCTTTTGTGGAATTTTCTAAGCATTTTCTTTCTTTAGGTTTGAAAGTACCTATCATTTATGCTGAGGAGGTTACTAGAGATATCTACTTATTAGAGGATTTGGGTGATACTACTTTGTTTGCATATTTATCAAAAGAGAAGGAGAAAAGTGAGTTCTCGGATGATTTAAGATATTATTATAAGAAAGTAATTACAGCCTTACCAAAGTTCCAAGTTGAAGCAGGAAAAGGATTAAATTATAGTTTATGTTATCCTCGTTCTCGTTTCGACAAGCAGAGTATGATGTGGGATTTGAACTATTTCAAATATTATTTTCTGAAATTGGCTCAAATTCCATTTGATGAGCAGGCTCTTGAAAATGATTATCAGGTGTTTACTGATTATCTTTTGGAAACAGAGCAAGACTACTTTCTATATCGTGATTTTCAGTCGAGGAATATTATGATAAAAGATGATGATGTGTACTTTATAGATTATCAGGGGGGTAGAAGAGGAGCTTTGCAATATGATATAGCTTCTTTGCTTTATGATGCAAAGGCTGAAATTCCTCCTAAGGTTAGAGAAGAGTTGCTCGATTTATACATTCAAGAACTAAAGAATCATATTGATGTAGACGAACCTAAGTTTAGAAAGCATTTTACGGCTTATGTTATGATTCGTATTATGCAGGCAATGGGAGCTTATGGTTTTAGAGGTTTTTATGAGAAAAAAGCTCATTTCTTGGCAAGTATTCCTCCTGCTTTGGCAAATATGAAATACATTCTAACACAATTGGATTTACCAATTGAGTTGCCAACATTATTGCCTGTATTGGAAAAACTTGTAAATTCAGAAAAACTTAATGAAATAGGGGCTGCCCGTAATCGTTTGGTGGTTTCTGTAAATAGTTTCTCATACAAAAGAGGTATTCCAATAGACGAGAGTGGTCATGGTGGAGGTTTTGCATTCGATTGTAGAGCTTTGCACAATCCAGGAAGATATGATGAGTATAAGCAGTTGACAGGAAAAGATATGAAGGTTATAGAGTTTCTAGACAAAGAAGAAGATGTCGCTATTTTTAAAAAGCATGTTTTAGGGTTGGTGGAACAATCGGTAGAAATGTATATAAAGAGAAACTTCGATCATTTAACAGTTAATTTTGGTTGCACCGGTGGACAGCATCGCTCTGTGTATATGGCTGAGTTTGTAACTCGATATTTAAAAGATAAATACAATATTAAAGTAAAGGTAAGGCATAGAGAGCAGGAGATGAAAAAGTAATGGTTTATTACAAACTAAAAAATCCTCACTTCAATTAAGAAGTGAGGATTTTTACTTTCTGGGTGAATGATGGGATTCGAACCCACGACCCTCGGAACCACAATCCGATGCTCTAACCAACTGAGCTACAATCACCATATTTCGGCTGCAAATATAGGAGTATTTTTTGTTCATTGGTAAAAGAATAAGAAAATTATTTATTTTTTTAATTGGATTGATAATGAGTTTATTATAAGAAATATTAGTACTAAATTACTGTACAATACATTAATGCTACATTTATATTAGTTAAAAGATGATGTATTTTAAGTTTTGCAAGGCTCTTTTGTTACCTTTGTATTATAATAATGCAAGAAGATAGACTTAAAATATTATTCCTACCTGCGTGGTATCCAAATAGAGAAGATTCTATGTTTGGTCTATTTGTACGTAACCATGCACTTGCTTTATTGATGCATGTGGATGTGTTTGTTCTTGCTGTTATTGCATGTAATAATGCTAAAAAAACATATGAAGTTGAGCTTAAAAGCCAAAAAGACTTTGTTGAGTTAAAAGTATATTTCAAAAAAAGTAATATTCCATTATTTGGTAAGCTCATAAACCTTTTTAGATTTCTTGCTTCTTATGTTGCTGGTTGGAAAGTGATACATAATGGCTATGGGAAGCCTGATTTAGTACATGTTCATATTCTTACGCGAAGTGGAATTCCTGCATTATTTTTAAAGTGGTTCAAGGGTATTCCTTATGTTGTAACAGAACATTGGTCTAGGTATTTTGATATTAATAATAACTTTAAAGGAATTTCTAGAAAACTTCTGACTAAACTTATTGTTAGAAATGCTAAAGCTATGAGTACGGTTTCTAACGCTCTTAAAGATGCAATGAATAAGAAAGGTTTGCGTAATAAAAACTGGGATGTGATTCCTAATTCAATTGACACTAAACTTTTTCAAACTGAAGCAAATAATGCGGAGGATGATATTGTAAGAATATTTCATATTTCTTGCTTCGAAGAAACTTCAAAGAATATGAGTGGGATATTGAGAGCGTTTTCAAGTGCTCTTAATGTAAAAAGTAATTTGGAGCTCATAATGATTGGAGATGGAGTAGATTTGGAAGCTACCAAACAGAGATCAAAGGATTTAGGTATAAATGATAAAGTAGTATTTACAGGAGTACTTGAGGGCAAAGAATTAATAAATACAATAAATACTTGCAAGTTTTCCATTCTTTTTAGTCATTACGAAACATTTGCAATAGTTATAGCTGAGAGTTTAGCTGCAGAAAAACCTGTTATTGCTACTAGAGTAGGAGCAATTCCTGAGGTTCTACCTGAAGAATTTGGAATTATTGTTGACGATAATGATGAAGAAGGACTTTCAAAGGCTATAATTAATTTGGCAGAAAACTTTATGAACTACGACTCTGATGCCATGCGAGAATACAGTGTTGAGAATTATGATAAAGAAGAAGTTGGGCATCAATTATATCAATTTTATAAAAAAGCTTTGAATTAGAAATTTTGTTATAAATACAACTTTATTTAATTATTATTGTCTGTAAGTAAATCACAATATCACACAATAATACTTTATAAATGAAATTACTACTACAAATTGCAGCTTTGCTATTATTAATTAGTTATTCAACTCAAGCGCAAACCATAAAGCGAGTTGTATTCTTAGGAAATTCTTATACCTATGTAAATGATTTACCCCTGATTATTTCCAAACTAGCTTCTAATACTGGCGATAGTCTATATTATCAACAAAGCACACCGGGAGGTTATACTTTAGAAGGGCATAGTACAAATCCTTCTTCTTTAGCCTTAATTCAACAGAGTGGATGGGATTATATGATATTACAAGAACAAAGTCAAAAACCATCATGGCCCATAAGTCAAGTAATGACTGATGTATATCCATACGCACAGAGTCTATGTAATATTTTTAAAGTCGCAAATCCCTGTAGTAAACCAATGTTTTTCATGACTTGGGGACGTAAGAATGGAGATTCATATAATTGTGCAAATTGGCCTCCAGTATGTACTTATAGTGGAATGGATAGTTTACTTAATTTGAGATATAGAATGTTAGCAGATTCCAATCAAGGCTTAGTTTCTCCAGTAGGGGCTGTATGGCATTATATTCGTGATAATTTCTCTGATATAGAATTGTATTCTTCTGATGAGAGTCACCCTTCTCTTAATGGTTCATATGCTGCTGCTTGTACTTTTTATAGTTTGATATTTCAGAAAGACCCTACTAATATTACAAATGATTATGGATTGGATCCAGATTATGCTACAAGAATTAGACAAGCAGCTAAATTGATAGCTTTTGATAGTTTGTTGAAATGGAATGTTGGAGTTTATCCAAATCCTCAACCAAATGCTCAATTTCAGCACAATCAATTATTGGATACTGTGTATTTTACTAATAATACAATAAATGCAGATTCGTTTATATGGTATTTCGGAGATGGCGATTCTTCTTCCGTAGTAAATCCCAGACATCACTACAATCAGGCTGGTAATTATAATGTTAAACTTATTGCTACAATATGTGATAATGCAGATACTATAATACAAATTATTCCTTTTGCAGTTATACCAGATAATATTAATGAGGTAGAATCAATTAGTCCAATAGTATTTCCTAACCCTGTAATTGATAATCTAAATATTGAATTTGATAGAATTTACAATATTAATAGTATTAATTTGTATTCTATAGATGGTAGATTTGTTTCTACAAAAGAGGATGTTAAAACAAATAGTTTATCTCTTGATTTGAGTAATCTATACAGGGGTGTTTATTTCTTGAAGTTTAGAATTAATAATCAAAATTTCCAATATAAGGTTGTTAAACAATAGCTTTTACCTTTTAATAAACTTTCCAGTTGCAGAATTAATAGAACTCTCTACTTTATAGAAGTATAAGCCATTTTGTAAATTATGAATATTTATTGATTTTGATAATTTGCTTTTATCTAGATTAGTTGTAATAATAGGTTGACCAATAGAATTGTAGATTGTGATTTCAAAATTATAATTAGATATTTTATCCAATTCAAAAGTAATTAAATCACTAGCAGGGTTTGGATATGCGTTAATCTTGAAAGAATTTACTTGTGTGTCTTCAATGCCTTGATGAATCAATAAATACTCACAATCTTCACCAGAAGGATTATAAATTAAATTAGTATCTATACTGAAACACTTAAAAGTATAATTATTATATTCTACGGCAATAGTTGTATCGCATGATACTTCTTGAGGAAACATAGAATTTATGTGTAGAGAGTTAGTGTTTTCAAATAATCCCATTCCTTCGATAGCTCTTCCTTTAAAATAATACTTTCCACCAATGTTTGTTTCTATATCTATCCATCTTTTATTTGAGCCATTAATAGTTTTATTTCCTACATCTGTTACTATAATATAAGTTTCGGCACAACCTCCAGTAGTATCGTCAGAGAGTAACCAGATGTCTCCAATATCTGCTGCAAAATTGTAGAGTAGCCAAAAGTTATTGTCTTGATAATAGAATACACTGTCATTATTATTGTAAGTATAATTTGTTGGAAATTGATTCTTACTAGCAAGTATTGTTGTACCATTGGGTGCTTGAAAGAATACGAATTGAGTATCAACTATTATTTGGCAAGAATGCCCTCCTATGATTGTATCTCCTGTATATTCAATTTTATTAAAACCAACTTCGCCAATATTCCAATAATCGTAATGCCATACTGAACTTTCTGGAATCCATGATTGACTTGATGCTAAAAAGGGGAGAAGAACAAAGAGAAATAATAATTTTTTCATAGTATTTTAGGTGTTAAAGGTGTGTGTATTAATTGATGACTCAAAGGTAATAAAAAATCATATAACAACAAAAAACGCAGCCCTAAATCTTTAGAACTGCGTTTTTTATATAGTGAACTATATTGTTATTGAATAATAACTTTAAACACTTTATTTACTCCATTATTTGATAGCTTAATAAAGTAAACTCCTTTTGCTTCATTTCTTAAATCAATCATTTCCTTGAATGCTCCAGAAGTATTTTTAAGCTGTTTATGTATTATCAATCTACCATTAATATCAGTAATATTCATTTCAACCTCTTTAACAGCAGTTGTATTACTCTCAATTACAAACTGACCGTTGTTAGGGTTAGGGTAAACAGCAATTGTAAATATATTCTTATCAACATCATTCATACCAACACAGTTTTGGAAAGTGATATTAATACTATTCGTACCAGAGCATAGAAGGGTATCTGTAACTTGAACAATAACATTAATAATATCGAAACCAATACCTGTAGAATCTACAGTTATAGTTTGAGAAATTTCTCCAGTTGACCACAAATAATTAGTAAAACCAGCACCAGCATCTAATAAAATGCTGCTGCTTCCGCAAATGCTGGTGTCTGGACCAAGATTGGGAGTAGGGATGGGGTTGATTGTAATATTAATTGAATCAGTAGTAGTACAGTATCCACTACCAATAGTTACTATATACAAACCTGAGTTTGATATTAATAATGTTTGGGTTGTATCTCCGGTATTCCATAAGTATGGAGATATTGTATCTGCATCAATTACAATACTACCACCACAGATTGAAGTATCAGAATTTAAAGGTGGAGGGGGGAGTGGATTAATACTAACAGCAATGGTATCAGATGCGGTACAATTTCCATTTCCTACAGTAACTGAATATGCTCCCGAGTTTACCACAAATAATGTTTGGGTTGTATCTCCTGTATTCCATGAGTAAGAGTTGAATACTCCGGCATTAAGAATCAGTGGACTACATGTTGAAGTGTCATTGCCTAAGCTGACTCCTCCGGCTAATTGATTTTGTACATTTAATGTGCACGGAATATTAACATAAGGATTGCCTAAATCGTCTGACATAATATTAATATTACCAGTATATATTCCTTGTGATAGACCAGAACTTTTAAAAGTGTAATAAAGAGTTGTTGTGTCATTTGGGGGTACAGAATCAATAGAATTATGATAATTGAATAGCCACTTACCACCAGTAGAATGAATATTTACTTTATGTATGTTATCATAAATGAATGAAGAATTGACAATTTTTACTTCCAATGTACCGTCTGAGAGATAATTGTTTAATACAGTTCCTGTTAAAGTGTAAGTTTTTGAAACATCAGTTTTGTAAGTACCACCTTGAAATATTCCAAGATATACACTATCAACATATATAGTTACATAATTATATGTACTTGTATTATCTCCATTAATAGTTATTGTTAGGATTAGAGTATCTGTGTTGCTTGAAATCCCTGAGAAAGTATGGATAGTGCTTGATCCACTATTAATTGTTATTTTTTCGCTTGTTGAGTCATATTGTATTTTACCAGAATTTTTTTCTACAAAGTGAAGTGTTTCTGAACCATTATTTATAATGTTAATTGGTATAGTTACTGAGTCATTACAATTATTAATTGTAGCTGAAATTATATCTGGATTAAGTGTTATATTGGGCATAAGTTGAGCAAAAAGGTCAAGACTAATAGTGTCATTATACGGGGTAAAATCCGTAGTGTTATTGGGTTTTGATGACCATACCTTTAGGGTATGATTTCCTGCAGTAATTGTTTGAGTTCCTATAAGTATATGGTCGTCGATATCTAATGGAGTAAGGTTCCCTGTCCATAGATAACCCATAGGAGTATTGTTGTCCAATTGGTAATAAATTGAGTCAGAAGTTAAATTATTTGTACCCATATTTCTTAAAGATATTTTTATGGACATGGTTCCAATTGCTACAATTGGCGATGGCTGATAAATAGCGTAAAGCTGAGCATCATTAGGAAATATATCGAATTCATCAGCTCCAATATCTGGGGTGCTTGTATTTCTTATTTCGCCATCTATATCATCAGTAATGTAAGAAATGGGTGTTCCCAAACTATCTATAATAGTATCATGTAAGTGTAGATTGCTTATTCCAAAAAATATTGGTTGAATGTATTTAGAGTTTGCATCAAAACCACTTTGCTGTTTGTAGGTTTGAAAATTATAATCTGAATTCTGGTAATGAAAAGGATTGGTATTAGTAGAATAATAGCTATTATAATCAAATGTATTGTCATAATAAGTTGTAAAACCATCTACAATTGATAATATCTTTTTGTTTTCAGCATCAATAATATTGTTTTTAATATTATTATGTGAGATATCATATACACTAATTGCAAAACAATTTTGATACGTGATATTTTTGAACCTTAATGTATTATTATAAATATCAATATAATTAGAGCTTTTAATGTTTATTAAACTAATATGTAATGAATTAGAATGAATTGAATTGTTTATACTAATGAAGTTATTATATATTTTTATTTTGTTTGAGTTTAATCCTCCACTACTTGAATGATTTAGGATTTGTATTCCATTAGATGTTATTTGCCCAATTATTGATATTTTATTATATGATATTTCGCCTTTACCTGATGAATTATTAAAGTTACAGTAAATTCCACTAGAATTTGATGTACAATAATCAGTGATAGTATTCTTAGTAATATTAATAGAATCTGAAACATTATTTAGATGAATAGCATTACCATTAAATTCAGAAATTGTGTTGTCTTGTATTTTGATGTCTCTACATAGGTTTGAAGACTCAGATGAAATATCTACAGCACCTGAACCCGATTTGAAGTAATTGTGTTTAATATGAATTCGATTAGCTATGTAAGCAGAAATAAATGAATTAGAAAGATTGTTATCACAGTGTTTTTTACCAAAAAAATTACATGAGTCAATATTGATATTATTACTATTGTATATTCTTATACAGTTTGAAGGGTATACATTGTCTACAGCACTAAATGAAATATTTTTTATGTTAATATAATTAGAGTTTTCAATTTTTAGAATATACTTAAAATCATGCATTCTTACATCATATTTAAGTATTACATTATTAGCATTATTGCTTAAAGATTTTATGGTAATATTATTTGTATTATCTAATCCTTTTATTCCATATATATTATACTGACCTATATAAGTTCCATCCTCAATATTTAAAACTATTGGCCCACAGATTCCATTCTTTTTAATAGTATTTATGGCTGAACTAAGACTGTTGAAGTCTGCTGTTGAAGAATTTCCAACTACATATGTGCCGCCTGTTAAGCTTGTGTGAACCTCAGAATTGGTAATAGTATCATTATATTTATTTGAATCGTTAACCATATTTACACTTCCTATCCATGCTTTTATTTTATATGTGTTGTTGGAGTTGAATATATGGTTGCCTAAAGTTAAATTTGTTGTGTTTGATGAAGCTAATGTTCCATTCCAAATAATAGGTCCATAATTAGTGTCATTTATTGAATAGGCTATAATCATGCTAGAAATTGTATTACTACCAAAGTTTTTGAGTTTTACAGTAATACTTTTTGTAGCACCATTACATACATTCAATAAATCTTCAAAGTTCAATAAACCTGCGTCATTTTGTGTTATTTTATATTCATCAGCTCCAATATTAGGACTTATGTTATCTCTTAATTGACCATCAAAGTCTTCAGTAATTCCTGAAACAGGTGTCCCTTGTCCTATGATGCTTGTACTAGCTGTATGAAGATTGTCGTTAAGATAGAAACTTGTGTTATTGCTTATGGAATGAAGCTCTTTACCACTTTGTGTTTTTAAACAGGAAATATTTGTACAATGAGCACCATTCCAATGAGCAAGATAACTTCCGCTAGTATAGTAGTTATTATAATCACTTACAACTATGCTAGAGCTACTATAAGTTTTTATAGCTAATCCACTTGCATTATTTATTATGTTGTTGTTTCTCATTTTTATACTATCACTTGAATAAATATGAACACCATAAGATAAAGAGTTGCTTCCAATTATATTAATGCTGTTGAAATCAATTTCAGTAAAATTAGAGAAGGTAAAAACAATAGAAGAAAAATGAGAAGAGGAATTGTTATAACCATTTTGTAGAATTAAAAAATTGTTATTTATTTTGTTTGGATTTCCACTAGAGCCAGTACAATAGGAAAAAGAGATACAGTCTCCCTTTTTTATTGATACCTTGTTTTTAGATACTAAAAAACCGTTGGAGCTATTCTTAATTTTTATTCCTGTTGTGTTAAACGAAGAAATTATATTATTGTTAGTTATATTTATTGAATCATATTCATTTAAATAAATACCATGGTTATAGAAATCTTTAATTTTATTATTGATAATTTTAATATTATTCCCATGGAATGAATTGTTATTAAAAAATTTTATGCCATTATTACCATGTATTATTTTATTATTACTTATTGTAATGTTATTAGAAGTATTATTATTTCCAGCATTAATAATTAGTGCATTGCTGTTGTGACTAGGACTACTTGTATTTGAACCAATAATCGTACAGTTGTCAATCACTACATTATTGGAAGAATTGATGTTAACAACACAATTATAATTATAATCGGGAGATATAAAAGTGATATTCTTGATTATAATACTATTACTTTTATTTATTTTTAGTACATAATTGTTAAAGGGACTATTTGTAGAATATTTAAAAATAACGTCATCGGCATTGCCCGATAATGATTCTATGGTAAGAGGATTACTTGTTGTTATTCCAGAAATTGGTGGTATTATTAATTGTGAGTGATAAGTGCCACTCTCAACCTTTAAGGTTATTGGTCCACTTACTCCACAAGAGTTAAAAACTCTAAATGCTGATGCTAAATCTGGGAAGTCAGCAGCAGTATCGTTACCAATAATATAGTTGCCTGAGTATGATCCATTACATAAAATTATATTTTTTCTAATAGTGTCATTATTAGTTATTGTATCGCCTAGATTATTTACTACAGCTATACAATTATATATACCTGGAGTACTCATATCTGCTAGATTTGTTGTTTGGTTAAACGAGACTATTGTAGAGGTATTACTAGCTAGAGATGCTGTTTGATTTTTACTGACCCATGTATTTCCATTATCTATGCTGTATTTTACTGTATAGTTATTTTGAGATGAAGAGCCTAAATTTTTAATGTTTAAAGATATATGCATAGATGCATTGGTGAAGTTCCCATTGTTGGGATATAACCAATTTGTAATGGAAAGGTCATTAGAGCTATAAGGGTTTATTGTAAATCTAATAATGGGCCTATTTGATGTAGTCATCCCATTTGTGGGAAATGAACTGAAAAAACTATATTTTGTTTTTTTAGTATTGCCTAATGAATAATAGAAATATGTATAATTAGATTGAGTGTTTCCATCCCTATTTTCAAGTAGAACCATTAAGTTGTCAGTTCCATTATAGAAAAAACTATTTTGAAGATTGATACCTTTCCAACCACTCCCATTCCATGTTATAGTTCCATCATATACAAGGGTAGCACCCATACTTGTTGGGCTAGTAATATTGCCCATTGATAAATATGTTGATGAGGTATTCAATAAATATATCTTTTGATTATTCATTGATATATTACAATTATTATTTATTAGATACTCTATCTTTGTGATATAGCCAGCTGAACCAATTTCTGAAGCATCATATATCGTATAAGAGAATCCATAATCTGAATTTGTATTGATAGGGTAGCTTTCAGAACATGATGAATATGCTCCAATTGTTTTAACAATCTGTGCTGAAATAATTTGTGTGGATAGTACTTGTATTAGTATGAATATACTAATTGCTCTTAAAATATTTTTCATCTTTTTAAGTGTTAATGTAGTTTTTGTGTGCTGTCGTCATGGTAAAACAAAACTACAAAAAAAATCAATAAAAAACGCAGCCCTAAATCTTTAGAACTGCGTTTTTTATATAGTGAACTATATTGTTATTGAATAATAACTTTAAACACTTTATTTACTCCATTATTTGATAGCTTAATAAAGTAAACTCCTTTTGCTTCATTTCTTAAATCAATCATTTCTTTGAATGCTCCAGAAGTGTTTTTAAGCTGTTTATGTATTATTAATCTACCATTAATATCAGTAATATTCATTTCAACCTCTTTAACAGCAGTTGTATTACTCTCAATTACAAACTGACCTTTACTAGGGTTAGGATAGATTGCTATTGTAAACATATTGTCATCAACATCATTCATACCAACACAATTAGTAAACGTAATATTAATATCATCGCTACCTAAACAAGATAGGGTGTCAGTTACTTGAACTAGAACATTAATAGTATTGTAACCTACTCCTGCAGAATCAATAGTTATTGTTTGAGAGTTAGCACCTGTTGACCATAAATAATTTACATATCCAGCGCCAGCATCTATTACTATACTACTATTTCCACAGATAGTTGTATCAGGGCCAAAATCAGGATTTGGATCACTAATATTTACCCATACAGTATCAAGATCAGCGCAGCCGCCTTGAGAAACTATAACATAGTATAGTGTAGATACAGTAGGTATTACTGTAGTAGTGTTAGTTGTAGTTCCATTACTCCAGAAATAAGTGTCTCCACCACTAGCCGTTAATGTAACGCTAGAACCTGGGCAAACTAAAGTGTCATCACTAATGTGTGCTGTTGGCGCTCCTATAACAGTAATATGTACAGTGTCATATGCAGAACATCCGTTATTATTATCAGTTGCTATAACCGAGTAATTTATCGAAAGATTAGGATTTGCAATAGGATTTGCAATAGTTGCACTACTTAATCCAATTGGAGGTGACCATTGATAAGATACATTAGAAACTCCTTGTTGTCCAAGATTTAGTCCACCGTTCAAACATGGAAGAAGAGTATCTTCCCCAGCATATGCAGAAGGAGTAATTCCTACACTAACTATAATAGTATCTGCACCATAACAATTATTTGTATTTGTCATGCTGTAAATAACCATATTCTGACCTATAGAAGCATTTGCAGGATTAAAAGTATTTCCACTTATTCCACCACCAACAAGGCTTCCACCTGGAGGAGATACTATAAGGTTAGCTACTCCATCAGTATTACAATATGATGTGTTTAAATTAGAAATACTAACTAAAGGAATTGTATTTACATTAATAATAATATGCTCTTGAACTGTATCAGTACCATCACCAATTACACAGTTGTATGTTGTAGTTACATCAGGGCTTACAATAGGACTAGAAATTGAGGAATTGAATCCTGCAGGAACCGATGTCCAAGAATAAGTATAATTACCTTCTCCTCCTGACCCCAAAGCTTGAAGTTGAGTATTCTCATTTTCACAAATAGTAGTTAAACTTGCGCTAGAAGTAGATGTTAAAGGTCCTCCTGAAACATTAACAAGTATTTGATCGCTATTTACACAGTTAGTAGTATTGTCATTAACAGTTAAAGTAAACATAGTACTTGAGGTTAGGCTAGTAGTAGATGTACTTAAAGAACTAGCACTAGCAACACTATTTGTTGGAGTCCAAGCAAAATTAAATGAACCAGAACCACCTAATACCATTCCAGATAGTTGGTATGTTGTATTATAACTAATTGTTGTGTCAACTCCTGCATTTACTCCATGAATTTGAGAAATAATAGTAGAAGTAGAATCAGTATTACTACAGCCATTATTATCAGTATAAGTGTAGTATAAATATGGATATCCAACTCCTGCAATTGCTGGGTCAAAGGTATTTCCGCTAACACCTAAACCACTAAAAACACCACCAATTGGTGTTCCTCCTAGGTTAATAGGAGATGAGTTAGAACAGAAGTTTGACGCAATACTATTAATATTTACACTAGGTGAAGAATTAACTAATATATTAAAGCTATCCTTATTGTAACAAGTATTAGCATCAGTATATTCATAGTAAACATAGTAAGAACCAGAACCAGCCATAGTTGGATTAAATTGTCCTCCAAATATTTCGCTTCCACTTAGTGTTCCACCTATAGGTGTAGCATTAATAGTTACAGCATTGTCATTATCACAATACTCACTTTGTAAATTTACAAATGAAATTACAGGTAATGGGTCAACATAAGCAACTGTAGATGCATAATTAGAGCAACCATTATTTGCGGTATAAGTATACTTAATAATATGTTGTCCGGCTCCTGATAGAGTAGGGTAGAAGCTTGTTCCACTAACACCAAGACCACTGAATACACCTCCTGCAGGGAACCCACTTAATGGTGTTGAAGCATCATTAGCACAGAAACTTTGATTTAATCCTGAGATAGTGATTCCCGTTGGAATAGGATTTACTACAACTTGGAAACTATCAGCAACCATACATGTAGTACCATCTTGTTTTTGGTACTTAATATAATGTGTACCTAAACCAGCAATACTTGGGTCAAAGAAATTTCCTGAAATTCCAGGTCCAGATAATGTACCACCAGCAGGAGAAACAATCACTGTGTCAATAAGGTCATTGGCACAATAAGTTGATTGTAATCCAGTAATGCTAATTGTAAATGAAGGGGTAGTAATGGTAGTAATAGCAGTATCAGTATTGCTACAAGTATGAGCATCAGTATAAGTATAAATTATACTATTATTTCCAATATTAGCAAGCGATGGAACAAATGTATTACCAACTATTCCATTGCCAGTAAATGCTCCTCCACTTGGAGATCCAACTAAAATACTAGCTGTACCCTGTGGACAATAACTAGCATTTAAACCAGTAAAAGAAACTACTGGTGGATAATATACGGTAATATTTTGAGAGGCAGTACTTGAACAGTTTGAAGCATTTGTATAGCTATAAAAAATTGTATGACTTCCTAGACCAGCCATTGAAGGATAAAATTGACCGCTTGAAAGTCCTGGCCCCGCAAAAGATCCTCCAATTGGTGTTGCTGTAAGAGTTATTGGTGCTCCATTAGTACATCCATTAGCTGGTAAGCCTGTAAATACTATTGTTGGATTAGCGTTTATAGTTACGTTTATAGTATCGGAAGAAGAACATGATCCACTAGTTGCTGTTACAGAATATATACCAGAACTAACTACGGATATTGTTTGAGTAGTGTTACCAGTATTCCATGCATAGTTATTAAATGTTCCCGCATCTAGTGTAATCGATCCGCATGCAGTAGTATCAGCTCCCAAATCAATACCATTGGCCATTTGATTCTGCACTATAAGTGTACATGGTACTATCACAGTGGGGTTAGTAGGAGAGTTAGATGTAATTCTAATCTGTGCAGTATAAGTACCAGTTGCCATATCTGTTGCATCAAATATTATTGGTTTAAGAGCAGTGCTACCTGAACTTAAGTTTGCAGTTGAAGTGGCAAAATGTAACCAACTCGCACCATTCTCATCAACTCTTTTTACGGCATTGGCAATTATGGTTTTAGTATATGATGTATAAATTGAATTATAATAATGACCAATTACAATTACTTTACCCAATCCGTATGATTTCTCTACTGCCACATCATAAGTCCCATACTTTAATATAGAAGTAATGCCCGTACCAGTGAATGTATAATAATTGAAATCATCAGTGCCACTTGAGTAGCTACTTGGGAAATTTAGGGTTAAAGGATGAGAAGTGTTTTGTACATTAAGAGTACTATAATCAGAACTTCCATTCCTAGTAGCTGATATTAAACCTATATTAGTAAATATATTACTATTAGATTGCCCAATAAACATTACTGTGCCTCCTGCAGTAGTAAAGTTTTGTAAAGTAGTTGCTAAACTAGTATAGGCAGAAGAAGAGTATGTGTTTGGTAGAATTATAATATCAATATTTTTTGAATCTATTATGCCTTGAATTACTGTGGCTGTAGTATAATTAGAATATGTCATATTATATTTGGTATACCCACTATTAATAGCAGTAACAATATGTGAATTATTACCAATATATGTATTAGAGGTTAGCATAAGAATTTCTAAACTATCTTTACCTCTTTCAACTGTAGCAGTTAAAGTGCCACCTCCTGAGTTTTGTATACTTAAGTTAGATGTCACTGAATCATTACAATTAACAACAGTAACACTCATTGGATTTGTAGAAATAGTAATTTCAGGAGATAAAATTGCTAATGCACCAATATTGAATGTAAAGTTAGTATCGTTATTATAAATGGTAGAAGTTGCAACATAAGAACCTACTGTAGTTCCTAAGAATTTATATACTATTTGAATAGTATCACCAGGAAAACATGTGTCAGCAGTTGTTAAGGCAGTAAAAGAAGTATTAGATGTAGTAATATTAGAAATGTTTAGATTTCCACAACCAGTATTATATATTTCTAAAGTATCATAAGTTGCAACATTAGTATAAGCTCCATTGAACAGTATTGATGAAGTAGATGTTGACATAATAGGTGCCCCAGCAACAGTTACATTGTATGGGACATACTTTACAGGGTTTGCAATATCGTTAGAAGTAAATTTAATATTACCAATATAATTTCCATTATTTAAGCCTGTTGCATTAAAAGTATAATTAATAGTAGTTGTATCTGCAGAACTAAGTGAGTCAGTTGTATTTCCATATTGTTTGAAGACATGTTTATTCCAGCTTTTAATATGTACTTTATGAGTACTAGAACCATAATATGGTGATACAGAACTTGAATTTACGACTTTAATTTCTAATTTATTATCTCTTATTAGATTATTTAGTTGACTTCCAATTAATACATAACTTATGGAATCATATGCATTTGAGCCACTATATGTTTTACCAAAAGTGCCAAGATAATTGTTGTCAGCATAAATAGTGACATATTTACTTGAATTACTCCAATAATAGTCACCATTAATGGTTATCGTTAATTCAAGAGTATCTATTAAGCTATTTAACCCACTAAATATATGCAAGGTAGAATCCCCATACTGTGTAAATACTTTTGTGCTTATTGTATCAGTTATGTTATTATCAATCTCTGCTTGTGAATAATGTAATGTCAATCCACCATTATTAATAATGGATAATGGCATTATAATGGAATCACCACAATTAGTAATAGTTCCTGTTAATATACCAGGTTCTGCAGTTAAGTTAGCCATATTTTGCGCAACAAACGAAACAGAAAGAGTATCATTGTATGGATCTAAATCACCAATGCCATTTGGGTGAGTTGACCAAATTCTAATAAAGTGATTTCCTGCTGATATTGCTTCGCTTCCTAATGAAATATAACTCTCAGTTGCTAGAGGAACAATATTTCCAGTCCATAGTGTAGATACTATACTATTAGTGTCTAGTTGATAATGAATAGAGTCTGATGTAAGGTTTGCTGTTCCATAGTTTTGTAAGCTTACTCTAATTGGACTAATTCCAATAGGAACAAGCATTCCTGGGCTATTTATAGCAAGAAGCTTAGCATTATTAGGTACCATTACAAACTCATCTGCACCTATGTCAGGAGTAGAAGAATTTCTATTATCACCATCAAAGTCAGTTGTTATTCCTGAAATAGCAGTTCCAGCTCCATTTATTATTGTGTCATGCATATGCAAGTCTGTGCTGCTTATATATTGTGGTTGAGTGAATATTGAATGACTATCAGAACTGCTTGATGATTTATAATTAGTAAAGTTATAATCTGAATAAGAATAATTAAAAGGAGTAGATTTGGTTGAATAGAAATTATTGTAATCACTATTCATACTACTACTATACCCATATGATAACACATAATTATTACCTACATCAATACTGTTGTTTTTGATATTAAAGTAAGAACAATTGTAAACATACAATCCATAACTATTATAATTAGTAGAGGCAACAAGTTTTATTGTGTTATAATAAAAATTAAAATTCTTTGAACTACTAAATTTTACAACATTAATATAATTTGAAATTGAACCATTAATGTGAAAATAATTATTGTAAATTAATAGTCTTTTGGTATAAGTACCATAACTTGTATGGTTATCTATCCGTGCAATGCTACCTACATATTGGCCAATGAAGTAAATACTATTGTTTTTAATGACTCCAGATCCGACATAGTTATTATAATTAATAAAAAAAGCACTAGCATAAGAATTAGATCTGTCGGTTATGCTGTTTGATGTAATATTTAATGAGTCTCCAATATAGTTTAAGTTAATAGCAGTTCCATAAATATTACTAATCTTATTATTTGAAATTTTTATATCATTATAGCGAGTTCCGTAATCTGATTCACCATAAAAAGCACCATAACCATAATTAAGTTTAGAATTTGTTATGTGTATTCTTCCAGATTTATAACTATTAAATAAATAATTATTTTGACCCGAAGAGTTGTTATTTGCCCCTATGAGTTTACATGAGTCAACAGTAATATTATTACTGTTATTTGCAAAAATAATTCTACTATAATTTGAGTTTTCAGTAGAGAAAGTTAGATTTTTAAAGATAATATTTCCAGAAGATTCTATCTTAAATATATATGCAGAATTATAATTATTTGATGTGTATTCAATAGATACATCATCAGCATTATTACTAACTGATTTAAATGTTATTGTATTAGTACTACTAACTCCATCAATATTTTCAATTATAAATTGATCATTGTATGTTCCAGATTCAATATTAAAAACTATAGGACCACATATTCCATATTCTTTAGCAGCATCAATTGCTGATGATATATCAGAGAAATCAGCAGTAGAACTACTTCCTATTTGATAAGTTCCTTCAGCTAAGCTAGTATGATATTCCTCAATTCGAACAGTGTCATTATAGATATTAGAGTCAATTACTAAGTTTACAGAATTAACCCATGCCTTAATATTATATAAAGTATCAGCACTAAATATGTATGTACCAAGGGTTGCATTAGCTGTGTTCTGTAGGCCTAAAAAGCCAGTCCATGTAATAGTGTCTTTTATTTCACCATTAATAGAATATGCTATCTTAACATTTGATACAGCTGCACTTCCCATGTTTTTTAAAGTAACAATTATATTCTGAGCAGAACCAGGACAAGCACTATTCAAATTAGAGAATGAAGTTAAACCAACATCATTTTGATAAATTTCAAACTCATCAGCACCAATATCTGGAGTTAATGTATCTCTTATTTGACCATCTATATCTGTTGTATAGCCAGCAATTGGAGTTCCTTTATCATTTAATGCAGAACTATTAAGGTGCAAATCAGAATTAGAATAAAAACTCACATTTGTACTTAATGAATTTGCATCCATTCCACTTTGAGTTTGTAACGCGCTCAAATTAGAACAATTTACTCCTTGCCAATATGCTAAATAGTTACTCGATGTGTAGTAGTTATTATTATTAGAAAAGTTTATTGTAGAACCAGAGATATTTATACAGTATCCATTAGTATTATTAATAATATTATTGTTAACCATTATTAAAGAGTCACTTGAAGAAATATAAATTCCACTTGAATTATAGCTGCTTCCTGTCATATTTACACTATTATAAATTATATTAGCGTAGTCTGTATTGAATAGTGTGATAGCATTTGTATTATAATCTGGTAGATTAAGATTTATGAAATTATTATAAATATTTACTGGAGTATTTTGAGTTGAACCTATATTATAAAATTTAATAGCATCGTTATTTTTTGATATAACCTTATTCCTAGATATGTTAATATTACCGGTACCACCATTTAAATTAATAGCATCACTTATTAAAATATCAGAATATACAATGTTTTTCTGAATTAATATAGAAGAAAAAGAACTAGTACGGATTCCATGATAATAGAAATTTAATATCTTATTGTTGGTAATATTTAGATTAGAATTAGAACCTCCAGGTGATCCATACATATAAATAGCAGTATAACCATTCTTTATTGTACAGTTATTAATGCTAATATCGTGAACTGTATAGCTTGTAATATTTTCACTTTTAATTAATGTGTTATGCGAATTATAAGTATTTGTAACTTTTCCAATAATATTACATGATTCAATATTAATATTGTGACTTTCATTAAAGAAAATTACACCAGAATAATTACTATTTTGTGCTTTAAGAGTTATATTTTTAATTGTTAGGTAAGAGCAGGAATCAAGATAGAATACGTAATTATCAGCAGAGCTACTTGCTAAATGCTGAAACGTAACACTATTTCTATTACTCGAGAATGATTCAATGGTTAAAGGATTTGTGGCTGAAATTCCTGATATTGATGGAACAACTATTCGCTCATTATATATTCCGTCTTTTACTTTTAAAGTAATGGAACCACTAACTCCACATAGTTGTAAAGCATCGAAAGCTGTATTCAAACTAGGAAAATAACAAGAAGTATCAGAGCCAACAGTATATGTTCCGGAATATGTTCCATTACAAATAGTTATGTCTTTTCTTAAAGTGTCGTTTTCAGGTAATGTATCACCAGTATTTTTTACTACAGCAATGCATTGGTATATGCCAGCAGTACTCATGTCAGCTTTTTCTCCAGTCTGATTAAAGCTAATAGTATTTGTTGAGTATGGGCTAATTGAATCTGAAATAGTTTTGCTAGTCCAGTTTGAGCCATTATCGATACTGTATTTTACGTCATAATTAGCTTGTTTAGCAGAGCCAGAATTATATACCTTTAAAGTAACAGGCATATTTGCATTAGTAGAAGTGCCAGAAGTTGGTGAAGTAAACTCTTTCATACCTAAATTATTTGGACTTAGAGAAAGAAGTGTTAGTCTTATGTTTGGTCTACCTGTATTTGTAATGCCAGTAGTTGTAGGAAATGAATTATCTTGATACTTATACTTAGTTTTTGCACTAGCACCGTTTGAATAATAAAAATTAGGATTGCCACTAACATAAGAGCCATCTCTATTTTCCCATATTACCATTAGATTGTCCGTACCATTATAAGTAAAATTAGTCTGAAGATTAATTCCATCCCAACCACTTCCATTCCATGTTACCGAGCCATTATAAACGAGTGTGGCTCCCATGCTTACAGGGTTTACATAATTGCCATTTGAAAATGAAGAAGCTGAAGTATTTAATAAATATACATTCTGATTATTCATTGTGTAATTACAGTTATTACTAATACTATATTCAATCTTTGAAATAATTCCTGCCATTCCTATTTCTGAAGCATCATATATTGTGAAGGAATAACTGTAGTCATACCATCCTTGAACTGGAAAGTTACTAGTATAATATGTACCTGTTCCAATAGTTTTTGTAGTTTGTGCTGTTATATTTAGACTTGATAATAATTGAATCATCAGAACTAAACTAATAATAGAGAATAGTTTTTTCATAATGTTTTTTTTTGGTTGTTTAGATAGTTTTTTTTGTATGTGCTTTGTTTTGTGTTTATTGTGTGTAATAAATGTGCATTGTTATAATGTAAATTTTCATTAGTCGTGATAACTACTGATGAAGAATTCACAAATATATAAAAATTTATATAATATATATAAGGTGTTAATAAAAAATAAAAATGTTAATTATCATATAGATATATTTCTTTTTGAATGGTTGCTCGTTGATAAATGTTTTATTAATTCTTATCTTTGCCTTAATTATTACTAGAATCAATCACTTTAATTATTATATTATGCCAACTAGAATAGAACATGATTTTATCGGAGAATTAGAGATTCCTAATGAGAAATATTATGGAATACAAACATATAGAGCATTAGATAATTTCTTTATTACAGGAGCTATCTTGTCATCAGAACCATTTATGGTCAAGGCTTTAGCTTATGTAAAGAAGGCAGCAGCAATGGCTAATGCTGATTTGGAAATATTTGATAGAGAAATAGCGGATGCAATTTGTTTTGCTTGTGACGAAATTCTTGATGGTAAATATCACGACCAATTTGTTACAGACCTTATTCAGGGTGGTGCAGGAACTTCTGTGAATATGAATGCGAATGAAGTAATTGCGAATATTGCTTTGGAGAAAATGGGGCACAAAAAAGGTGAATATCAATATTGTCATCCAAATAATCATGTAAATTGTAGTCAATCTACAAATGATGCTTACCCTACTGCTTTTCGTATTGCTTTATTGAAAAGACTTGAAGCATATAAAGATGCTCTTAAATCATTGAGCGACTCTTTCCGAAGAAAAGGAGAAGAGTTTAAGAATGTACTAAAAATGGGGCGTACTCAGTTGCAAGATGCTGTGCCAATGAGTTTAGGTTCCGAGTTTAATGGTTGGGCTAATACTATTGCCGAAGAGTTGGGAAGAGTAGATAGTGCAAAAAATCTAATTCGTGAAATAAATATGGGTGCAACAGCCATTGGTACTCGTGTTAATGCTCCTGCAGAATACCCTGATTTGGTTACTAAATATTTAGTGAAACTTACAGGAAGCCCACTGTATTTGGCAGAAGACCTTATTGAAGCTACTTCAGATACTGGTGCTTATGTTCAACTGTCAGGAGTTTTGAAACGTACAGCAGTTAAGCTTTCAAAGATTTCAAATGACTTAAGATTATTATCTTCTGGACCTCGTGCTGGTTTTAATGAAATTAATCTTCCACGTATGCAGCCAGGTTCTTCTATTATGCCAGGCAAAGTAAATCCTGTAATACCAGAAGTGGTAAATCAAGTTGCATTTTATGTAATTGGTGCTGATACTACTGTTACTATGGCTGCGGAGGCTGGACAATTGCAACTTAATGTAATGGAGCCTGTTATCTCTTATAGTTTGTTCAATTCTATTAAATTTTTAGCTAGAGCTTGCGATACTTTACGTACAAAAGCAATAGATGGAATTACAGCAAACAAACAACATCTTACAGATATGGTAATGAATAGCGTTGGAATAGTTACTCTTTTGAATCCAATTCTTGGTTATGAAGTATCTTCCTCCATTGCTAAAGAAGCTTTAGATGAAAACAAATCTATCTATCATATTGCAGTTAAAGAACGTAAAGTAATTTCTCAAGAGAAATGGGATCAACTATTTAAATTTGAGAATTTGATTAATCCTGAGTTTATTAGATAGTTTCAATAAGAAAGTTTGTGGACTTTAGCTCTAAAAATATTGTAATAATGGCCCATAAGATTGACATATCTTATGGGTTTTATTATTTAATAAATGTTAACTTAATAATATTACAGAATAACTACATTTGTAGTTCGTTTGATTAAAATAGTGTAAAACAAATAATCATTTTATGCAATTAAAAACTATAACTCCTGAAATTTGGAAAATGGATGGTGGCGCGGGTTTTGGACTTGTTCCTAAAACAATATGGTCTAGATCATATCCTGCTGATGAGCAAAATTATATTCTGATGACTAGCCGTTTGCTACTCATAGAAGACAAAGAAAGAAAGATACTTATTGATACTGGTTATGGTAATAAAAGAGGAGAGAAGTATTATAAATATAAGTATTTTCAGTTTCAAAAATCGTTTAAAGAAGTCCTTGCTGAAGTAAATCTTAAAACAGAAGATATTACAGATGTTATTATTACGCATTTGCATGATGATCATATTGGAGGTGCTACTTTTTTAGTAGGTGAGGAAATAAAGCTACAATTCCCAAATGCTAATCATTGGATTGGTAAAGAGCAGTGGGATTGGGCAATGAACCCCAATAAAAGAGAAGCAGGAAGTTACTTTAAGGATAATTTTGTGCCAATTCAAGAAGCAGGAAAACTTAAATTAGTTGAAGATGAAGGAATGCATATTCCTAATATTGAATTTAGAATGTATAATGGGCATACTCAAGGTAATATTGTTTTAATCGTGCATTATGGTGAAAAGCAAATAGCATTTATGGGTGATTTTATTCCTTATGTTGCAGCTATTCCTTTACCATATATTTCCGCCAATGATATTCAACCTTTATTTAGTTTAAGTGAAAAAGAAGAGTTTCTGAATGAGGCAGCTGACAAAGGAATTTATATGTTTTATGAGCACGATTATTATAACGAAGTTAGTACTGTTGAGCATTCTTCAAAAAGAGTGGTTCATAAAGATTCTTTTAAATTAGAGGAAATATTGTAGTAATTCGTATAATCTGAAAATGAATATACTTTGTGTCTTTGCGGCTTTGCGAGATACATTTTAAATAACAAAGTATAATTAACTATGGAAGAATTTGTTTTAGAAGTAAATGGATTAAGTAAGAACTATGGTAAACTGAAAGCTGTAGATAATCTTTCTTTTAAGTTAGAAAGAGGAGAAGTTTATGGTATTCTTGGACCCAATGGAAGTGGAAAAACCACCACTCTTGCTATGTTAATTAATGTTGTGCTTCCTAGTAGTGGCTCTTTTTCATGGTTGGGAAATGGAGCAGGAAAGAATATTCGTAGAAAAATTGGCTCTATGCTCGAAAAACCCAATTTTTATGAATATCTGTCTGCGGTAGATAACCTTAAAATAGTAGCAGAAATTAGAGGTGTTGATTATTCAGAAATAGATAAAGTGCTTTCTCAAGTTGGTTTGCTGGAAAGAAAAAATAGTAAATTCAAGACATACTCATTGGGTATGAAGCAAAGGCTTGCCATTGGTGCTGCTTTATTGGGAAATCCAGAAGTGCTTATTCTCGATGAACCTACTAATGGACTAGACCCCGAGGGAATTGCAGAAGTACGCCGCCTTATTAAAAATCTAGCTAGTGATAATAAAACTATCATTCTTGCTTCTCATTTACTTGATGAAGTACAGAAAGTATGTACCAAAATGTTAGTGCTTAAAAAAGGTGTTAAGATATTTCAAGGGAGTGTAAATGGTCTTGAAAAAGATAAAGTGATTATCGAAGTGATGGCTGATGATATGGAATTGTTGGAAGCTATTCTTTCAAAATCTACGGATTTTAATAAATTTAAGAGGAATAATAATATAATTCAGATTGAAGTTGATACAAATATTAATAAATCGGCATTAAGTACTTACCTATTTGAGAATAAGATAATAGTTTCTCATTTAGCAGTGAAACAAGAGAGCCTTGAAGAAAATATTTTTGAATTATTGAAAGAAACGAAATAATGAAAAGTTTATTAAAAATAGAATGGATTAAGGTTTCTAGAAATAGGATTTTCTGGTTTATGCTTATAATTTATGTTGTAGCATTGGTGCTTGCGTTTTTAGGTCTACAATCAATGTTAGAAAATACTAACCAGCAAATTAAGGAATCTGGTCTAGATGCCCTCCCTTTGTTGCCGACCAATATTTATCTTTTTCCTCATGTGTGGCATAATCTGACTTTTGTAGCAAGGTTTTTCAAAATATTCCTTGCAGTGGTCATGATTATTCTTGTTACCAACGAATATGCATATAATACAATGAGACAAAGTCTTATGACGGGGCTTAGTCGCTTAGAACTCATCAAGCTGAAAGTTCTTGATGTAGTAATTCTTTCGGCTGTTTCTACGGTTATTCTATTGGTGTTTGGATTTGTTACAGGTGTTACATATTCCTCAGACTATGGAATGTGGGATATGTTGCGGAAGTTGAACTATGTTGGAGCATATTTTCTTATGTTGGTTGGCTTTTTAAGTTTTGCTATGATGCTTGCCTTTTTAGTTAAAAAACCTGCTTTTACAATAATGATATTACTTGTTTACTCCTATATTTTAGAGTTAATCCCAGCATTTAAATATTCTGATAGTTTTGGTGAGTATTTGCCCCTAAGGTCAATGAATCTATTAATCGAAGCGCCAAATACGCCAGTTTTTGAATTGCTTAATATTTCATCAGCCTCAAGTTTTATACCTACTGACCATATTATAGTAACTCTTATATATATAGGTGTGTTTTGGTCTGTTTCTTATTTGGTAATTAGAAATAGAGATTTATAGGTGTTTATTGTATTTTATAGGTGTTTATTGTATTTCCTTTATTACTTTTGTAGAATATGAAAAGTAGTTATTATTCTAGGTTATTATTAATGCTTAAGCGCTGGCTTTTTGTATTACTACTGTACGTCATAATGCGAAATCTGATGTATGTTTTTAATATGGATTTATTCCATATTGAGAGTTTATATCAGTTGTTTATGATTAATATATATGGACTTAGATTTGATATATCTATAATTCTTCTTACAAATATTCTATTTAGTGCCCTTTATTTTATTCCTCTTTCAAAATTATATTCAAAAACTCTTAATTATGTAATTGATATATTATATGTTGTAGTTAATAGCATTGGTATTATTGCAAATCTTAGTGATATTATTTATTTCCGATTTACGTTAAAGCGTACTACTGCAGAATTTATTAATATGTTTACCGATGATGGTGGTATGTTAGCTCTTATTCCAACTGTACTGATAGACTTTTGGTATATTAGTTTAATAGGTATTATTATGATCTATGCTTTATATCGTTTTGCTAAATATACATCTGATTCTCCTAAAAAAGAAAATATAAATTTTAATTTTTCATGGAAGTATATTATTCCAATATTATTAGTTGCTTCAATTACTACACTTGGTATTAGAGGCGGTTTTCAACTTCGTCCATTAAGTATTATTCATGCAATTAAATATGTGAAACACGATAATATTCCGTTAGTGCTTAATACAACTTTCACATTAATTAGGACAGCCAATAAAACACATATACATGAGAAAGATTACTTTACAACGAAAGAGCTTTCTAATATTATAAGTACAACACATAATTATACAAATGAGAATGGTTATAGAAAACTAAATGTTGTTGTAATTATTATGGAAAGTATGTCGAAAGAGCATAGTGCCTTCTTTAATCCTAATTTAAAGGGTAAAGGTTTTACGCCATTTCTAGATAGCTTAATGAATCATTCTTTTGTATGTATGCAAGCCTATGCCAATGGCCGTAAATCTATTGAAGGTATACCTGCAACATTGGCAAGTTTTCCAACACTTTTTAATGGAGCACTCATTTCATCTCAATACTCTTCCAATAGTATTAATAGTTTGGCAAGTTTGCTTGCAAAGAAAAATTATTCAAGTTCATTCTATCATGGAGGAAATGATGGCACTATGGGTTTTGATAATTATACTAAGTCAATAGGATTTCAAAATTATTATGGTAGGAAAGAATATAATAATGATGATGATTATGATGGTAAATGGGGAATATTTGACCATAAATTTTTTCAATATTTCTTAAAATCTATTAATGAGAAAGAAAGCCCATTTTTTGCTTCTATCTTTTCTCTATCAGCACATCATCCTTACACTTTGCCTGAAGGATTTGAAAATAGATTTCCAAAAGGAAAATTACCAATTCAAGAATGTATAGCATATAGTGATTATGCATTGCAGCATTTTTTTAATAATGCAAAGCTAGAACCTTGGTTCAATAATACACTTTTTGTTATCACTGCTGATCATACTTCGGAGATTGCTGATAAGGATTTTTCAAACTCTGCTGGCAAATACGCTATCCCAATAGTTTATTATATGCCTTCAGATTCTTTGTTAGGTAAGAAATATTCTACAACCCAACAAATAGATATAATGCCATCTATTCTAGATTATCTAAATTTTGATGAAGATTTTTACTCCTTGGGTAATAGTGTTTTCTCAAATTCAAAGTATAATGAATCCGTTACTTTTAATAATGGTGTATATCAGTATATTAGTAGTGATAGTATTATTAGTTTTACGACTGCTTTAGATTCAATTATTGATAAAGATAATTTGTGTAATTATAAGATTCTTAAATCCGATTTTATTCAAAAAGAGAATGTTAATATTGAAAAAAGAATAAAAGCAATAATTCAGAAATATAATTACGATATTATTCACGATAGAATGAATGTAGATAATGAGTAGTTATACCTTATATAATACAGATAAAAAATTGCAAATTGGATTTATTATTAATCCTATTTCGGGGACAATTAATAAGCTTAATTATGATATTAAAATAGATAAATATTTTAGAGATTCTAAGATAAATCCAATAATAGAGTTTACGAAAAGGGGAGGACATGCTACTGAAATTGCTGTTAAGTTTGTAAATCAATCACTTGATGCAATAGTAGTAATTGGCGGTGATGGAACGGTTAATGAAGTAGTAAATGGAATAGGTAATTCAGGTATTCCTATGGGAATTGTTCCCAGTGGATCAGGTAATGGGCTTGCTCGGCATCTTGGTATTTCTCTTATTCTAAGAAAAGCATTAGAAACAATTAAACAAGCTATTATTCAGCCAATAGATGTTATTGATATTAATGGTAAACTATCAGTTAATGTTTCTGGTCTTGGATTTGATGCTCTTGTTGCTCATAAATTTCAGAATATTGATAAGAGAGGACTCGTTTCTTATATAAAAGTTGTGGTTTCTGAATTCGTTGCTTATAAACCACATAAGTACAATATTATTATTGATGGTGAAAAATATGAAAGAGAAGCCTTTTTAATAAGTATTGCTAATTCTTCTCAATTTGGAAATAATGCTTTTATTTCGCCAAAAGCATCTGTGTTGGATGGAAAAATGGATATTTGTATTGTAAAGCCATTTCTTAAGATTGAATCACCATTAGTTATAGAGCAACTTATGACTGGTAGGCTCGATAAGGGTAAATATTTGGAAGTGATCAGGGCTAAAGAAGTTGAGATAAGTCAGGAATTAGATATTTTTCATATTGATGGCGATCCATTTGAAAATGGAAGAATAATCAAAGCAAAGATTATTCCTTCAACATTGAAGATGATTATTCCAAAACAAAAAGTAAATAATATATAAAATGGGAAAGAAAAACTCACGGATGGTATATTCTACTAATCCAAACTACGAATATGACGATAACGAAGCTCAAGAAGAAACAATTGATGCTAATCAACAGAATCTTAAAATATGGCTTGACAGAATTAAAGGTAATAAAGTAATTACTGTTGTTAAGGGGTTTGTTGGTAATCAAGATGATTTGAAAGATTTGGGTAAAATATTAAAATCTAAATGTGGAACAGGAGGAACTGTTAAGAATGGAGAAATACTCATACAGGGTGACTTTCGTGATAAGGTTTTGAGTATTCTATTAAAAGAAGGTTTTAAAGTAAAAAAAGCAGGAGGTTAGTTAATCTAACTATGTACCATTTGGTTTATTTTATGGTATAAATTACAATATTATACCTTGCGTCATTATATAAACTGAGATTAATCAATTGTGAAGATATGTTAAATTTTAAGTGTATTTAATATCAATAGCTTTATTACATTTGCGCTCATTATTAATCTTTTAAATAGAAATACATATGTTTATATTAATGGTAGTTGTCTTTGTTTTAGGCTATATGATGATAGCTCTAGAACATCCTTTGAAGCTAGATAAAGCAGCTTCAGCTCTTTTAATTGGGTCCTTGACATGGGCCATTTATGCTTTGAATAGTGTTGATATTTTAGCACTTGGAAATAGTGCAACGTGGAATGCTTTGGTTAATGGGTATACTATGAGTGCTGATCAGACTGCTGATTTGGCAAATCACTTTGTAAAACATGAATTAGGTCACCATCTTACAGAAATTTCTGAAATTCTTTTCTTCCTTCTTGGAGCTATGACTATTGTTGAGACAGTAGACCATCATCAAGGATTTAAACTAATTACAGATAAAATAAAAACGAAAAATAAAGCTAAGTTACTTTGGATATTAGGTTTCTTGACATTCTTTATGTCTGCTGCTCTTGATAACCTTACAACTACTATTGTAATGGTTACTCTTCTTAAGAAACTTGTTGATGATAAACAAACTCGTTGGTTCTTTGCTGCAATGATTGTAATTGCTGCTAATGCCGGTGGTGCTTGGTCTCCAATTGGTGACGTAACTACTATTATGCTTTGGATTGGTGGACAGATTACTGCTGCTAATGTTATTCTAATGGTATTTATTCCTAGTTTAGTTGCTATGGTTGTTCCTTTAGCTATTACTTCATTTACTATGAAAGGTGATGTGAAAACTCCTGATAATGCAGGTGGAGCAAAAACATTTACTACTCCAAGTGAGCAATTATTATTTTTAATAGTTGGTGTTGGTGCTTTATTATTTGTTCCTATATTCAAAACAGTAACTCATCTTCCTCCATACTTGGGTATGCTTTTAGGTCTTAGTATTATTTGGGCATTGAGTGAGTTTAAAAACAAGAAACGTGATGAAGAAGCTAAATCTCACTTAATGGTTTCTAATATTCTTAAAAAAGTGGATATCCCAACAGTATTATTCTTCTTAGGTATTTTATCTGCTGTTTCTAGTTTACAATCAGCAGGTCATTTAAGTTTAATGTCTAAATGGTTAGATGAAGTTACTAATCAGAATATATATTTAATTGATACAGTTATTGGTATCTTATCATCAATAGTTGATAATGTGCCATTGGTAGCAGGTACTATGGGAATGTATGAGATTGCTCATGCTGGAACTTTTGCCTCAGATGGTGTGTTCTGGGAATTATTAGCATATACTGCTGGTACAGGTGGTAGTATTCTTATTATTGGTTCTGCTGCTGGTGTTGCTGCAATGGGAATGGAGAAAATTGATTTTATCTGGTATATGAAGAAAGTTAGTTTACTAGCTTTAATTGGATACTTTGCTGGTATTGGTACTTATTACGTACAAGAGATGCTAGTTGGTGCAGATGAGGAAGTTGAAGAAGTTCGTCATGAATTAGTTGTGCCAGACAAAGTAATTGAAGTTAGTCCTTCAGATCATATTCACCTTGATTCTAAAATGTATATAAAAATAAGAAAAGCTCATCATGCAGAAGAAGCTTCAGAAGAGGCTGGTGAGTAATATTTTATATGAAATTTGACTATAAGAAAGGCTCTGTTTTTAGAGCCTTTCTTGTTTTTATTGAAAATAATTTTATTTATCAGTGTAAATAACAGTAAAACAATGAGATATAATTAAACTAAAAATTATCTTTCTTGTTGTTTATTTAAATAAATAAGCTGTATATTTGCAGACCTTTTTAAGATAAGAATATATTAAAATATAAATAGCAATGGGCAAAGCAGATATCATAAATTTCGTCGAGAACGAATTCGTTGAACGTAAAGAATTTCCTAAATTTAAAGCTGGAGATACTATTAAGGTTACATATAAAATTAAAGAGGGCAGCAAAGAGCGTCTTCAAAGTTTCCAAGGTGTTGTTATACAACGTAAGGGACATAAAACTAGAGAAACATTTACTGTTCGTAAAATGAGTAATGGAGTAGGAGTAGAACGTATTTTCCCTTTTGCATCTCCATTTCTTGAGAAAATTGAAGTTAATAAGCTAGGTGCTGTGCGTAGAGCACGTATTTTCTACATCAGAGAATTAACAGGTAAGAAAGCTCGTATTAAAGAAAGAAGAAGATAATTCTAAGAATATAGATATAAAAAAACCGAATAACCATTTGATTATTCGGTTTTTTTATTGTTTTAAAAATATGGAGTATATTTTTAAGAGTGGCTTATAAAAACGTCAAGTTCAAGGCTTGCAACTTTTTGTAAAACGTAGCCCAGATAGTATTCAAAGAAGGTTAAATGATCTTATTATAGAATATAGTTTCTACAATAAGTGGTTATTAAAAACGTCAAGGTCGAGGCGGACGAGGTGTTAATATGAAGGAGTTTACTAATGTAAATGACTGAATATTAACATAAGTCCAACGATGAGATTGTCGTCTTTTTATATGCCACTATTTATGTATTCAATGGCATTCAAAGCAGCATTAGTTCCATCAGCCACAGCAGTAGTAATTTGTCTATATTTCTTAACAATGCTATCCCCAGCAGCAAATACTCCTTCAACATTTGTTTGAAAATCAGAGTTTACAATTATTTCTCCCCATTGACTTAGTTCGACTTTATCTTTTATTTCTTCTGTGTTTGCTACATAACCAATAAAAATAAAGACACCATCAATTTTATGTTCATGAGTATTACCTGTTTCAATATCTTCAATAATTACAGAGTCAATCTTTTGTTCTCCATTAAACTTAGTAATTTTAGCACCCATAATATAGTCAATTTTTGGGTTTTCTTCCATTTCTTGAATGGCAGAATCAAAGGCTTGCCACTCTTTAAATTGATGTACAATAGTTACTTTACTTGCATACTTAGTAAGAGAAACCGCTTCTTCTAAAGCCGAATTTCCACCACCTATAACTATTATTTCTTTGTCTTGGAAAAAATCTCCATCACAGGTTGCACAATATGAAATACCTCTTCCTGCAAAATCGTTTTCACCTTCAGCACCTATTTTTCTACTACGTCCACCAGTAGCTAATATTATGGTTTTTGCCTCAAAAGTATCACCATTAGTTAAAACTACAGACTTATTCTTACCTTCAATATTATAATCTTGAATACGAATATTTGTTTTTATCTCACAACCAAATTTTTCAGCTTGATTTTTCATATTCATCGAAAGCATATAGCCGCTAATACTTTCAAATCCAGGAAAGTTTGCTACTTCATGAGTTAGTACCATTTGTCCTCCTGCTATTCCACTATCAAGAATTAGTACTTTCATCTTTGCTCTAGAAAGATAAATACCAGCTGTTAGTCCTGCAGGACCAGCTCCAATTATTATACTGTCGTATTTTGTGTTGCTCATATCGTATGAATAAAACAATAGCTTGAAAATTACGACAATATATCATAATAATTCAAGCTATCAATTATAAAATATTTTATTTGAATTCTGAATCAAGAATATCTAATATTTGATCTAAGTTTTGAATACTTGATGTAGCTCTTACTATTTTACCATTTTTATAGTAAACAGTAAATGGAAGTCCCATAAAACCACTACACTCAGGTAGGTCTCGAACAACATAAGCATCTGGATTGTCAAAAAGCATATCAACAAATTTTACATTGTCATATTTACCACTCTTTTCTAAGTCCTCCATAATTGCATATACAGGCACACACATTGGCCCCATTCTGCCACAACATATCATTGCATTCTCATTGTTTTCAATTACGTTTTGAAAATCAGCAGCCGTTACAAGGTGCTCTAAGTTTGTTTGTAAAGTCATATTATTATTTGTTTATTTGATTATTCGTTTATTTACCTAATTCCTAATTCCCATTAGCATTTTTTGTGCCGTTTGAACACAAAATGTCATAATGTCACTGCAAATTTAAATATAATAATTGAAATATATAGATAATTAAATATGATAAATTTACCTTCTGATTTTCAGCTTGTTTAGATAACGATGATATGCTCTAGCATTTCTATTATGTGAGCGAAGGTTGTGTTCGAAGACATGAGTGCCAGAATTGTCAGCTTTAGCACAGAAGTAAAAGTATTTATGCTTTTCATAATCTAATACTTTATCGATAGTAATTGGATTAGGCATACATATTGGACCTGGAGGCAGTCCTTTATACATATATGTATTATATGGTGAATCTATTTTTAGATAGTCATAATTGATGCGTTTAACACTAAAGTCACCGTAAGCAAATCTAGCAGTAGGATCAGCTTGTAACATCATTCCAACTCTAAGTCTGTTCATGTATACGCCTGCAATTCTAGACATCTCACTAGTATTATTGGTTTCTTCCTGAACAATTGAAGCGAGTATAGACACTTCAGTAGGGGTGAGCTTTATTTTTTTTGCTTTATCACGTCTTTCTGTAGTCCAAAATTTATCATGTTCATTCTGCATTTTGTTAATGAAACCATCAGCACTTGTATTCCACCAGAATTCATAAGTATTAGGTAGAAAAAGTGAAATAATAGTATTTTTATTATAGCCCAAAGAAGCAATATATTCTTCATCTGTAAGTAAATTCATCAATTCTAAAGAGTCAAATTCTAGTTTTTTACTTACAATACTTGCTAGTTTTGATAGAAATCTAATATTGTTGAATGTAACTCTAACTGCTTTTTGATTTCCTGAACGCAGCATATTAATTAGCTCATTTACTGTTGAGCCATCCTTTAGTTCAAATTTGCCAGCCTTAATATTATTTATATATTTTTTTTGTTTGGCAAAGAAATCAAATACTTTTTTATCTGTTAAGTAATTATTACTCTCTAATATTTCTAGTACATCATTATATCTGGCTCCTGTGGGAATGTAAATAATGGCTGTTTTGTTTCCTTCAATGTGAATAATTGGTTTAGAAAACTGTTTATAAATATAAAAAGCTCCAAATATCCCCATAAATAAGAGGAGTGCTATTATAAAGAATATTATTGCTTTTTTAGAATTCATAATTATTTAAAATATCAATTGATAAAATATTTCATCAAAGTATTCACCCTTATATAATGTCCAGTCCTTTCTATGTCCAGTTTCTTTAAAACCATTTTTTGTAAATAATTTGATACTATGAATATTATCTTTTAGAATTGTACAATATAGTTGATGTAGTTTAAGATCTTTATTACAATATTGAATAAAATTCAATAATGCTTTACTTGCAATTCCTTTATTTTGAAAGTCTTTATGTATTACAATTCCAATCCCAGCTCTCTTGTTTAATTCATTATAATCGAAAAGGTCAATACAGCCACATTTGATATTATTAAATGTAATTATCCACCTTTTTTGATTTGTTGAAAGTCCTTCAAGTATATTTCTTGCAATAAATAGTTCAATATCTTTTTTAGAAAAATCTTCAGTTGTATGGCTAACTTTCCAAATATCCTTATTATTCTCAATTTCAAGAATAAAATCAGCGTCATCCAAATCAATTTCTCTAAAACTAATATTCATACTACTATAACTATTGGTTTATAATTCTATTGTACCTGAAAATACAAATTCAGCTGGACCTCTCAAAATAACTTTTTTATAAATGTCACCTTCTTTAACAAAGCTAAGACTTAAATTTCCACCCACAGCTTTAAGTTGAATTTCTTTATTTAAAAACCCTTCTTTGTGTGCATATGCGATTGCTGCAGCTGTAGCTCCAGTACCACATGCATAAGTTTCATTTTCTACTCCACGTTCGTATGTGCGAATTTTTAAATATTCATCCTTTACCTCAATAAAGTTGACATTTGTACCATTACTGCTTTTGTATTTATCAGAATATCTAATTTTTTTGCCATCTTCAAAAACATTAATTGTATCAACATCATTAACAAAGCTAATATGATGTGGAGAACCTGTATCTAAAAAATATGAATCTTTATTAATTGAAATATTCTCAACATCGTTCATATTAAGACTAATATCTGATATTTCATTTTTCTCAGAATTAATTTTAGCTTTATGAATGCCATCAGTTGCTACAAATGTTGTTTCTTTAGAAATAATGCCAAGTTTTTTTGCAAAGGCAACAATACATCTACCTCCATTACCACACATACTACCTTCTGCACCATCAGAATTATAATATTTCATTTTAAAATCAAATTCCTTATCATTTTCAATGGTCATTAAACCATCAGCTCCGATTCCAAATCTGCGATGACAAAATAATGCAATTTGTTTTGTACTCAGTTGAATATTATCATTCCGATTATCGATAATAACAAAATCATTTCCTGCACCATGATATTTGTGAAAACTAATTTTCATTTAGAGGTTATTTAGATATTTGTAAAGAAACAAATTCATCACTACATGTTATCTCATAGCTATTTGAAAGGTATTGTAATCTTAACCTTCCATTCTTTAAATATTTCAGGTTTATAGCTTTATATTGATAAAATCCATATAGAATTAGAGTATTATGAGTTAATTTATAACCTGTTGAATTTAATGGTGAACGCCAAAACTCAACATATATCCCTTCTTGATCGCGAGTAACAATATTATTGGTTAAAATACTATCTAATGTGACATCAGTTCTACATAGAAAATCGTTTCTCTTACCTTGAGGTATAAAGTATTCAGAATAAATTAGTTCATCTTGAGCTATTATCATTTCATTATCCTGAATTGATTGAGTATCATTTTCTAGTTGATTATGAGCAATAGTATCATCAAAAAACAAACTATCTTTATTTGAGCTATTTATTGTATCAATTATACTACTATCATTAAGATGTACTAAACTTGTATCACTAATAGTATCAGCTTGTAGAACACTATCAGCTGAGAAATATACGCTATCATTAATAATACTATCTAGTTTTACTTCTTTAATTGTTTGCTTTCTTTTCTTCTTTTTTACTTTCTTTTTCTTAACAACTGGCTTCTTTTCGTTTTTATCATCTGAGTTAAATGAGCTATCAGCATAATTAAATATTACAGATGATAGGTTATTAATACTATCCTTATTTTTAGTGTACAGACTAAAGAATAAGCCGATGCCAAGACCTATTAGTAGACCTAGTATAAAATAAGTTCTAGAATGTTTAATAAATTTGCTCAATGTGCTTAATTGTTAGAAGCATTAAGGCACAAATTTAGAATAAATTAGTGAATATAGTAGTCTGAAAAAAATGTTATTAGTCCTAGTTTTTCACAAGTTATCAAGACATTCTTACTCAGAACTTATAACTCAGAACTTATAACTCAGAACTCAGAACTCCCAACTCCCAACTCCTAACTAATAACACCATCTTCAATCACAATCTTTCTATCAGCTCTTTCAGCAAGCTCTTTGTTATGAGTAACAATAATATAGGTTTGACCAAATTCATTTCTTAGATTAAAGAACAAATCATGAAGTTCTTCTGAACGTTGGGCATCAAGATTGCCAGAAGGTTCATCGGCAAAAATGACATCTGGTTTATTAATTAGAGCTCTAGCAATTGCTACTCTTTGTTGCTCTCCTCCAGAAAGCTCATTTGGTTTATGATGAATCCTATCTTTTAAACCCATATAATTGAGTATATCAAGAGCTTCTTTTTCAGCTTCCTTTTTAGATTTTTTAGCAATAAGAGCAGGAATAAAAACATTTTCAAGAGCATCGAATTCGGGTAGGAGGTGATGAAATTGAAATACAAAACCAATATGTTGGTTTCTATATTTAGCTAATTCTGTTGCATTGAGCTTTCCTAATTCTGTATCATTAATAAGTACACTTCCTGAAGTAGGATTTTCTAAGCTACCAAGAATCTGAAGAAGGGTAGTTTTACCAGCACCAGAAGGTCCTGTTATACTAACAATTTCACTTTTATTTATTTCAAGATTAATGCCTTTTAATACTTCTAAATCACCAAAGCTTTTTCTTATGTTTATTGCTTTTATCATAATGCGAATTTATGAATATTCTCAATAGGAGCTATTTAATATTTGAGAAATAGAACTCTTTCAATGATTTCCAAGAATTTTCTAAATAAGCTTCAATATTAGAATTATTTACCCATTTAACTTCTTCAATATCTTCTTCTTGCTGGGGTTTAAGTTCCCCATTAAAAGTAGTTTTCATTTTATACCAATGAGTTACTTTTAGTTTCTCTTTACCATTTCTTGAGAATATGTGACGACTAATACCGAGTTTATTTGTTACTTCTAAATTATTTATTCCAGTTTCTTCTTCAACTTCTCTAATGGCGCATTCTTCCATAGATTCACCTTTTTCAATATGCCCTTTTGGAATATCCCATATTTCCCAGCGTTTGATGAAAAGTAATTGATTGTTGCCATTATAAACCCAACCTCCTGCAGCAAGCTTTGGTTTATAATATTTTTCTAGTTTATTGATGGTTTCTTCATAATTATTACAAATTATAACTATAGTTTTATTATCATTATTTCTTGATTCGAATTCTATTACTTCAAGAATATCACTTGATTTATTAATAGTAATTGTTTTATTCTTCGAATTGTTAATAGAATTGATATTATTGGTTATAAAAAACGCTGTATTGTCCTTAAAAACTTTATAAATTTGCATCATGGATATTAAAAAAGAAACCGCAAGAAAAACGGCAGAATATTTATTAAAAATTCAGGCCGTAAAGTTAAATAAAAAGGAGCCATTTACATGGGCTTCTGGATGGAAATCACCAATTTATTGTGATAATCGTAAAACCTTGTCGTATAATGATGTAAGAACATACATAAGAGAAGAATTCTCAAAAGTTGTTGCAGAACTATACCCAGAGGCAGATGTTATTGCAGGTGTGGCAACAGGTGCTATTGCAAATGGCGTACTAGTGGCTCAAGAGCTTAACAAACCGTTTGTGTATGTTCGTCCTGACAAAAAATCGCATGGAATGAAAAACCAAGTAGAAGGAGCAATTACAGCAGGCCAGAAGGTTGTTGTAATAGAAGATCTAATTTCTACTGGTGGCAGTTCATTGAAAGCAGTTGATGCCCTTCGTGATGCAGGCTGTGAGGTTTTAGGAATGGTAGCAATTTTTACCTATGGTTTTAAAGTAGCAGAAGATAATTTTGTTAAAAGTAATGTGAAATTAACAACTTTAACAGATTATAATTCAATGATAGAGACAGCATTGGAAGCAGAATACGTTCAAGCAGCAGATGTTGAATCATTAAAAGAATGGAGATTGAACCCTTCGGAATGGGGTAAATAATATTTGATATTGTTTTGGAATATGCGTAGAGACGTTGCATGCAACGTCTCTACGCATATTCCAAAACACCAACAATATCAATTCCCTCAGGTGAAACCTTTGCCTGCACAGGAAAAACTTCAACACCTTCTTTTATTGCCCGTTTTAGAGCTTCTCCATATTTTGGGTCGATATGACTTGCTGTGCCAAAGGTATTTACATCCATTCGTTGAATTACATAAACCATTACTGCACGCATTCCTTGTTTCTTAATTCTGATAAGTGTTTCAAGATGCTTTAAACCTCTTGTAGTTACAGCATCAGGAAAAAGAGCAGCATCACCAACTTTCATAGTTACATTTTTGACTTCTATCCAACATTTCTCGTTTTCATTCTCTGCATAAATATCGAGTCTGCTATCCTCAAAGGTTACTTCTCGTTTAACGGTGGTATAGCCTTCAATCCCTTTAATCTCATTATTTACCACAGCTTCGTAAACCAATTTGTTTGGAATCATTGTATTTATTCCTATCCAATTGTTATTCATAAAAATCATTTCCCAAGTAAATTTAGTTTTACGCTTTGGATCTTTTGCTGGACTTAAATAAATAGGAGCACCTTCTTCAATGCAGCTAATCATAGTGCCAGAATTAGTGCAATGTGCAATGGCAATGCTTCCGTTTTCCAATTCTACATCAGTAAGAAAGCGTTTATATCTGCGAATAAGCTTTGCAGGAATTAGTTTCTGTGGAAATTTCATAGATGTTATAATTCTCTTTTATAGAATTCAACTCCAACTCTTTCAATATGTTCAATTAGATTTTGATTGTTTATGTTTTTGAAAATTGAAATATCAAAAGTATATGGTAGAAGTAGATTGTCAATTTCTGTTTCTATTTTTTGTAAAGTTGTGAGGTCTATTTCATCGGCAAAAATACTTAAGTCAATATCAGAACCATTTCTGTAGTTCCCTTTAGCTCTAGAACCATATAAAACAACTTTACTTATTTCAGGATATTTTCTAAATATAGCATTTGTTTGTTCAATAATATGTGGTTTAAGACCAAATGGCATATATAATTTACTTTTAAGCTATTAAATTTTCAAGTCTATTTTTGAGGTTTGCAAATTCTTGAAAATAATCATTAATAATGGCATGGACGATACTATTGGCTGTTTCTTCATTGTAAGTGTGAGAAGATTTATTTCTGCTTTTAATCATATCCATCCATATTTCTCCATTTACTATTAGGTCATATTTAAAAGCTTCTTTTGTAGCATCTCGAGAGCCATAAATTTCATAATTACCTTTGTAGTTCAAGAAATCTTTTAGTGTTTTCCATGCTAATTCATGGGTATATTCAAATGATTGAATAAGTCCTTGTTCTTCTAAATCTGATAAACCTCTTTCTTTAGATAAAAATACAGCTCTTTCTAATTGAGATAATGCTTTGCAATAATTATCAAATCTTTGAACCCATCTAATATCTTTATTCTCCATTGTAATTACTGCTTTGATTATTAATATGTGCAAACTTAATTATTTTTTAGATTAGTATTCTATTTATTCCAATATTATCATTAAATTTGAAACTCAATATTTTACCTAAAATCGTTCATTATGCAAGGCAAGAAACAATATGAGGAAAAGCTGTTTACCGCAATTCACTTATCAAAGCGAATACCTTCAAACAACTATTATAGAAAGATAAAGAGAACAGTTGATTTTAGTTTTATTTATGATAAAACCAAAAGTCTTTATGGAAAAAAAGGAAAGGAATCTCTTGATCCTGTTGTGTTTTTTAAGCTTTGTTTAATTAGAAAATTTGAGAAAGTTAGTAGTGATAGAAAACTAATTGCATTATGTAGGTTGAGATTGGATTTATTGTTTTTCCTTGATTATAATTTGGATGAGAAATTACCTGTGCCTAATACAATAAGTCATACAAGGAGAAATTATCCTAAAGATTTATATGATGAAATTTGTTTGGAATTGGAGAAACAGATTGAGGAAGGGAAACTATAAAATAAAGAAAGCTGAAAATCATTGATTTTCAGCTTTCTTTATTTTATAAACTTAATATTGATTTTAATTCAATACCTCAGCCATTTTAGTTCCTAAATCAGCAGGAGAATCCACAACATGAACACCACACTCTCTAAGAATTTCTTTCTTAGCCTCAGCAGTATCAGCTTTCCCTCCAACTATAGCACCAGCATGTCCCATTGTACGTCCTTTAGGAGCAGTAGCTCCAGCAATGAAACTTACAACAGGTTTAGTACCATGTTCTTTGATCCAATATGCAGCATCAGCTTCCATATTACCACCAATTTCACCAATCATAACTATACCTTCAGTTTCAGGATCGTTCATAAGTAACTCTACAGCATCGCGAGTAGTAGTTCCAATAATTGGGTCACCACCAATACCAATAGCAGTAGTTTGTCCTAAACCAATTTTAGTTAACTGATCAACAGCTTCGTAAGTTAATGTTCCTGAACGAGAAACAATTCCTACACGGCCTTTTTGATGAATGAAGCCCGGCATAATACCAACTTTAGCTTCTCCTGGAGTTATTACTCCTGGGCAGTTAGGTCCAACTAATCTACAATCTTTGTCAGATAAAAATTCTTTAACGGCTACCATATCTTTTGTTGGTAAACCTTCAGTAATACATACAACTACTTTAATACCAGCTTCTGCAGCTTCCATAATTGCGTCAGCAGCAAATGGAGGTGGTACAAATATTACTGAAACATTAGCTCCAGCTTGATCAACAGCATCTTTTACTGTATTGAATACAGGTTTTCCTAAATGTTCTTGTCCTCCTTTTCCAGGAGTTACACCACCAACTACATTGGTACCGTAGTCAATCATTTGACCAGCGTGGAAAGTACCTTCACCGCCAGTAAATCCTTGAACAACAACTTTGGAATCTTTATTTACTAATACACTCATAACGTTTGTGGGTTTGTAATTTTCAAAGCCCAAATTTACAATATTTTCTTTGTCAATTTTGGGTAGTATTGAAAAAAATGAATATTTATTCTATTTTAAGTTTATTGCTAATTATTGACATTATAATATAAAGTGGAATTATGATAATAATTGCCATATATGGCCATTGATAAAATATTATTAACAATATAATACTCAGTATGATAAATATATATCGAATCTTATTATCAACCCATTTTAAGTTTTTGAATTTTAAGGCAAATAAAGGTAATTCTGCAACTAGAATATAAGATGATAGAAATACCAATGGAATTAGAAAGTATGGGCTGGCAATAATTGTATGTATTGGATTACAATGACAAACACTGTGAGTTGCATAAGATAATGCTCCAATAAACAGTGCGTTAGCAGGTGTTGGTAAGCCAATAAAACTACTTGTTTGTCTCTCGTCAATATTGAATTTAGCTAATCTCAAAGAACTAAAGGCTGCAATTAGAAAAGCCAATAGAGGAATAATTCTTATATCAAAGATAGTAAAGTAAGGATAGGGGAGATCACTGGTTAAAAGAAGTTTGTACATCATAATTGCTGGTAAAACTCCAAATGTAATTAAGTCGGATAACGAATCTAACTGTTTACCTAGCTCACCAGATACTTTTAGCAATCTAGCAACCATTCCATCAAAGAAATCAAAACCTGCACCAGCTATCATCAGCCAAAATGCTACATTCCAGTAACCATTTAATGCAGCAACTATTCCACTCACTCCACTGAGTAGGTTCATGAGGGTAATTATGTTGGGGATATGTTTTTTCACAAATTGAAGATTTATAATTTAAACACAAAAGTACTATAATTTGCAAGTCAAATAACCAATTCAACAAATAACCAAATAACCAAATAATCAACTCCACAATTAAAACAAAACCTTTTATCATTTTCTTCGTAAAAACTTCAATCTTATATAAACTAAGTATAAATTATTGAGTACTAGATATTACATATTATTAATTATTAGTTTAATTGCGTTGTCAACGGCAGCTAAGGATAAGAAACCTTTGTTTAAAGATTCTCCTCCGGGTACAGTTATGATCACAGATAGTTTGTATATTGATAAACAGCCAATTAGAGTTATTGATTATTTGGAGTTTTTGCATGATATTAGAAATTCATATACCCCGAAGTTGCACGATTCCATTAATAAACTCCCATTATATAATTTGGATCCTAATATCCCAGCTCATTTATATGATTCATTACCAATGGATAGTGTTTTTTATGAACGTATGCTCACTCGTACTTGGCAAGTAGTGTCAAGCGATAAGAAGGTTTACGGAGTAGATTATCATTTATTGAGTTCAAGATATTATAATTATCCGCTGGTGAATATCAATTATTATCAAGTATTTGAATATTGTAAATGGAGAACCGATAAGGTAAGGTTGCACTATGCTGTAATATGTAGAACATTGAAGCAAAGGAAGAAATATCCCATTAATTTTAAATACAGACAGGTTAAGCGAAAAGAGTGGGAGAGAACACTTTCATTGTATTTTGAAGAAGTTAAAACGGTTTCTCAGGCATTACAAAACATAGATCTTGTTAATGCAGCCACTCCATACGTACCCCAAGGTAAGAAAAAATTATTCTACTACGAGTCTGATAATGTTGGAGAATATCTTCATGGTGAAATAGTTGCAGTAGGTTTTAATTGGAAAGAGGAGTATGGTATTGGTGATATTAGTTATGTAAGATATCAAAAACCAACAGATTGGATAGGTTTTAGAACTATATTTGAGGTATTACCAGACACAGTAAACGAAGCTCGTCCCGTTTCTGTTCCATCAAATAAACCTAAGAAAATAAAAACACCTAAAACTAAAACTCCCAAAAAGAAGAAAGAGAAGAAACTTAAAGGTATTAAAGGTGAAGATATTAAAAGAAGAAAGAAATAGTTTTATTACTAGTAATTATTACTATTCAGTATAATATTGTTGCTATCCTAAATTCATTACTAATTATATATATTATCTAAAAATTGAATTAAACTATTCTTAGAATCTTCATACTCTTTATAAGCTTTACTATTACGCAAAGAGTTTATCCACAATCTAAAATCTTGCATATAATCTATCCAATTATATCTGTATTTATTTGCAAAATGAGCAGTAAAACCTAAAGAAAATAAATATGCTATTGTCAACGACCAATCACCAATGAAAGCATAGAATATACCTGATTGGATAAAATAAATAATTGGTAAAATAGTAAATGATATAGCAAATTTTACAGAAGAGTGAAACTGCTTATCTTTTATTTTATTTATAAGAGTAGAGAATAGAAAATATATTAGGATATTATTAATAAAGCCATAAACAAATATTGGTAGCCCAATAATAAATAGAATTATTCTTGCAATAATATTGAATGAGTTTTTTCTATTATTTAATATGGGCTTTATTGCTAATTTCTTGCAAGACTTCTTAAAGCTAGAGAATAGGCTACTTAGGTCCTCGATTGATTCATCACTATTTTCATAATAATCGAAAAGTCTATCAGTAGTTTCCCTATCAGCTTTAAAATTATTCAAATTAGTATCTTCTTCAATATTTAGCTTTTTGCGCATTAGTGGTCTATAGAACAATCGAATACCTTCATAAAGATTGTAATTATTCATATCTTTAATATGAATAATTAATTCTTTTATAGTTTCTTCAAGTTTATTCTTAAAAGCAATATATGCTTTTTGTTTATTTTCCACAGCCATTTCTTTAAAGGGCTTTAAGCTTAGAGGTTTGCCATAATTAATGAACAGTCTACTATTTGTATGTACATAGTCTTCGTAATAAATACCAACAGGTACAATTTGAAGGTCTAAATTAAAATCATTTTTCTCTTCAGCCATAAATGCAATTCTAGGAACAGCTTTCTTAAGTGTTTTTAAGTGTCGTTTGTCTGTATGGCTAGCTTCAGGAAAAAGAGCAACTGACATTTTTGCTTCAAGAATCTCAACACTCTTATTAAATATTCTTTCATTATTTTTGAGACTATCAGCTCCATCCTTTATTCTATATACAGGTAGCATCTTAAAAAAAGAGAATATCTTTAATAGAATAGGATTATCAAAAATATCGGCTCGTGTGAGAAAGACAGTTTGATTAGGATTAGTAAAAATAATAGCAAGTGGATCCATCAATGCATTCTGGTGGTTAGCAGCAAAAATCATTGGTTTTCCATTTGGAATATTTTCGTTACCTGTTGAATTTACTTCTTTGTAAAATCTTCTAAATAAGAATCTTACAAAAGCTCGTAATATCTCGTATCCTAATGACCATTTTGTCATAATTATTTCTTTAGTTATTGTTTTTTCTTGCTGATTTAATAAATGCCATTCCTATATTCTTGGAAATTTTAGTTCCAATCATGTGTTCAGGGTGAAATTGTACTCCCAAAAAGAAATTTGAGTAGTAAGCATCTTCAAATCCAATTGACTCTATAATACTATCTTTAGAATATGCAAATACTGTAAGATGATTTCCCAATTTCTCTACAGCTTGATGATGTGCCGAATTAACAGTAGTTGAATCTTCATTAAAAATTGAACGTAAGAAGTTGTCTTTTTCTAAATATATACTATGATAAGCTTTACCATTACTTACTCTATGTACAATAGAAGAGGGGTGCTGCGAAGGGATATCAGTTATAAGAGTGCCTCCAAAGGTGACATTAATTATTTGTTGACCTCTGCAAATTCCTAAAATAGGAAGTTTGTGATTAAAGGCATATTTAATAGTTAATGTTTCAAGAGAATCTCTATAATTATCTGGTTTTTCGCAAACAAAAGCCATGCTATCGTATTGGTATAAATTTGGATTTACATCAGGACCTCCTGTAATTAATAATGCGTTGGCTGTTTGCATAATTATTAAAGCACTATCAATAGGTAGCTCGTATAGATCGTATAGAATTAAGCTAGAATCAAGGTTAATCAACCATTTTTTGTATTGAATATATCCACTGCTTCCATGTGCTTTGCTAATTGCAATAATAGTTCTTTTTATTGGCTTAGATGTTCTTTTGTCTCGTGGAGAACCGCATGAGCTAAACAAAACTAATAAGAAAAAAATAACTGTATAAATTGTCTTCATATATGCAAATTTAACAAAAAAAGAGTTCATAATTAAATGAACTCTTTTTAATAAATATTTTACTATTGCTTTAACCTTAATGAATTAGCTAAATCAAAAAATTATCGTCTGCTAATTAATCCCCAAAGACCACCTTTTCTTTTTTTGAAAACTCTCTTTGCAGGCTTATTTATTGGAGTAACATTCTTAAGATCATTGTTTTTATTTATTTTCTCTTTACCATTGTTCTCTTTTTTTCCTTTGTGATAGCTAGTCTTTTTAATATAATAAGAACTACTACTAGAGTCAGAATCAACAATAATAGCTTCACCAACATACTTTTCTTTAGTTTCAGTATTAGGTTCTGCTAATTTATCATCTGTAGTATTATTTAAAGCGTCAGAATTTGTTGCTTTAACAATATTAACATCACTATCTGCTTTTATCACAGGCTTTGCTTCAACAGCATTATCTGAATTAACATCTTTATTTACGTCATTAAACTTAGCTTTAGCGACATTTGTTCTGGTGCTCCTAGATTCTTTTTTAGGAGTAATTTTATTAGAGCTAGTAGGATTAGTCTTAGAAATCTTAATTTTATTATTACTATCAATAGAATTATCTGTCTCTGTAAAAGTTTTTGTTTCAGCTTCTTTTGTATTACTTATAGGTTTAGTATTTTCAATTAATACCTTATCACCTATTAAGTCATTATTAATTTTGTTACTATTGTTATTCAGTAACATAAATGTTATTACTGAAAGTGCAGCAATTCCAATAGTAGCAATTGCGATAACGTAAGTTGAAGAGATACTTGAGCTAGTACCTATGTTAGTATTTAGGGATGAAGGGGAAGAATTGAGCTTTTCTTCCATTTCATTCCAGTACTCTGAATTATACTTGATGTCCAACTCCCCGAGCTTTTGTTGAACAATTTGGTCAAAATTTAATTTAGTCATTTGTAATTAATTTTTATAATTATAATTGTTTTAGAATTTGCTAATCTTTGTTTGAAGAATTTTTCTTGCATTTTGTAAATGCCAATGAGAAGTTCCTTCACTTATTCCCAACTCTTTCGATATGTCTTTATGTTTGTAACCTTCCATTACATACATATTAAAAACAGCTCTACTCATAGGAGGCAATGTTTGAATGTGTTTAATAATATCATCAACAGAGAAATCGTTTAGAGCCTCATTGTCAATATAAAAATCACTTTCATATGTATTTTTATCATCAATCTCCACAGTAGGTTGCTTTAAACTTTTAATATAGTCTAAAGCAGAATTGATAATAATTCGTTTCATCCATCCTTCAAAAGAACCTTTGCCGCTATAATCTTTGATTTTTAAAAAAACTTTAAGAAATCCAGTATTTACAACCTCCTTTGCTTCGTTCCAATCACTACAGTATCGCATCGAAATGCTCATCATCAAGCCGAAATACCTTTCATAAAGATCTTTCTGTGATTTCCTGTTGTTATTAATACAGCCCTCAATTAAGTTTTCAATATTGGCTTTTTTGGAACTTCGCATTAACTCTTCTATTAAAAGACGACACTTTTGTTAATCATCTTTGGTTAAATATTAAAAAATCATATTAATTATATGATATTGATAATTAGTGTATTATTAATACAGATTATTCTTTAAAATGTTTGATAAATAACATATATTTAATCAAATGTTTATTATTTATTTTTGATTTTGTAAAACTTTTTCAAATCTACGCAAAAATACCATTCATTTTATCATTAATTAGTAAAAAAATAATTTAAAACTTAAAGTAAGTTGAATGTATTATTTTATATTTTCGCCATGAAATAATTATTATTCTATTAATTATAGATATGGTAAAAAACTTACAAACTAAGCGTTTAATTAGCTTCTCTCATTGGACAAGAAAGTCCTATGCGATATTTCAAAGCTTAAATAAACAAATTAGAATTTCTTCTCTTTCAATTGCTCTATTGGTTGGCTTTTCTGTGAATAATGGCTTTGCTCAAGAAGTAGTTGTTCCCAGTAATTCGGAGGAGGAATACGATTTGGATACGCTTGAAGTTTTGAGTGAATTAACTCCAGAATTAGCAACAACTCTTTCTCGTTCGGTTCAAGTAATTGATGTTGCCTCCCTGAGAAATTCCTCTAGTCAGTCGCTTCAAGATGTATTAATCAATTATTCTCAAGTTGATTTAAGGCAAAGAGGAAATAATGATATTCAATCAGACATGAGTATTAGAGGAAGTACTTTTGATCAAGTTCAGGTTTTATTTAATGGTTTTGACATTACCGATCCACAAACGGGTCATCATAGTCTTAATATTCCCATTAGTAAATCACAAATTAGTTCTGTACAACTTCTTTCAGGTTCAGGTTCCCGAGTTCTTGGACCTAATGCTTATGCTGGAGCTGTTAATATTCTAACTTGCAAACCAAAGAAAACTGCTTTTGATTATGATTTGTTATTTGGTGATTTTGGTTTGGTAGATATTTCGTTGAGCTTTACATATAGAAAGAATAAAGTTGGTCATTATATTGCAGGCAATTTTTCACAGTCTAATGGATATATCGATAATACAGATTTTAAAAAGTATTCTTTATTTTATAATGGTATTTATAACTCAAAAAGAAAAGAGTTAAGTTGGTTTACAGCTTATTCTGATAAAGCTTTTGGTGCAAATAGTTTTTATACTCCTAAATATCCTAATCAGTATGAGCAACTTAGAAATGTTTTTGTAGGAGTGAGGTTAAAAACTAATGGAAAGATTTCAACATCAAATCAGCTTCATTATCGAGCAAATATTGATAGGTTTGAGCTTTTTAGAGATGGAATTCAAGCCGCTCCTTGGTATTCTCATCATAATTATCATTTTACTCAGGTTCTACAATATACAGGTAAAGCTTGGATGTGGTCTGATTTTGGAAAATCCACAGTTACTGCTAATGTTAGGAGTGAAGGAATATTTAGTAATGTTCTTGGTATTGCAATGACAGACACTATTAGTGGGCTCTTCGATAATGATGCTTATTATACAAAAACTGACCAAAGAACTTATTATACATTTGCTTTTGAGCAAGTTTATAGTTGGAAAAAGATGAAAATTGCTGGTGGATTAATGTATTATTTTCTGCCAAATAATGAAAATATTGATGGAATCTACCCTGGAATAGATTTGAGTTATGATTTTTCGAAAAAATGGAAAGTATTTGCTAGTGCTAATACCGGAATGAGATTGCCAACTTTTACTGATATGTATTATAATGGGCCTAGTAATATTGGTAATTCAGACTTGCAAGCAGAGAGTCAAGTTTCTTATGAAATAGGTAGCAATTTTAAGAGCAAATTATATGATTTTTCTGCAAGTATATTCATTAATGATGCAAGCAACAGTATTGATTGGGTTAGGAAGAGTGATACTGTAAAATGGCAGCCAATTAATATTACTAATGTGCTTTCTTATGGTGCTGATTTAACGCTTACTATTTATCCTCCCAGAGTGAATAATTCAATGTTTAATTGGATTAATTATGTTAGTTTCAAATATTCATTTATCGACAAAGAAACATCTTCTGCTGAGTATATGTCGCATTATGTAATGGATTATCTGAAGAATAAGTTTGTGGTAAATTTGAACCATAAAATCTATAAATCTATTTCCATTGATTATCTTTTGCATTACCACCAAAGGGTAGGGCAGTACTTACATTACGATACGCAAACACAATTGGAAACACCACAAGAATATAATCCTTATACATTATTGGATATTCAATTAAACTGGCAGATAAAGCAATTACATTTTTATGCAAATATTTCAAATATCTTTAATGTAGAATACCAAGATTATGGAAATGTAAAGCAGCCTGGAAGGTGGTTTAGTTTGGGAGTAAAGAAGGGGATTGGGGAGTGAGGTATAAAGGCTAAAGTGAAAAGTAGCCGCCCCACTTCGATACATTTTTTGTTAAAAGCTAAAGCTTTTTCCTCAAAACACTCAGTGTGACGCTTCCTAATCCTTCTCCTTCTCCTTCTCCTTCTCCTTTTCCTTCTCCTTCTCCTTCTCCTTCTCCTTCTCCTTCTCCTTCTCCTTTATACTTTCTAGCCTATCACTAACCACCTTCATCAACTCTTTTTTCGACTTTACTTCATTACCTTCGTTATTCTGTAATGCTTGGGTCACCGGCTTTCTAACTTCTGCTTTTTCCTCTTTTAAAATCGGTTTTTTATCTTCTGTTTTAG
>Ga0256827_10000055_pt1 | contig 56478 bp, 44 predicted proteins | sample CV84metaG_FD_185977 | JGI IMG/M metagenome (GOLD analysis project Ga0256827, IMG submission 185977) | Hydrothermal vent microbial communities from East Pacific Rise, Pacific Ocean - CV84 | ecosystem: Environmental > Aquatic > Marine > Hydrothermal vents | place: Pacific Ocean: East Pacific Rise... | reverse complement strand
GTTATTTATAACGCATATTTATGTGCTAAATACGATATAAAAATTAAAGGTATTTCTGATGACGATTTAAAACTTGCAAAAAAGTTTGTCGATTTTGCAAAAAACTACGAAGGAAAACTTTTGGAATTACCTATCATTGTTGAGTCTGACACTCTTGATGGCAAGTTTGAAGGAAAATACCGAAAGCATAATATTAAAGATTTAAAACCAGGAACAGAATTAAATTACGTATTAGATATAGCTCACGAATCTTTCGAAGATGAATATGTTAAAGAAGTTTTTCATAAATCGAAAACAGTATTTATTAATGCAGTAATGGGTTTAACTCCATATTTTAACGAAGGTACAATTGCTCTTGATGAGCTTATTGATGAAAATAAAGAATCGGTTAAACTATATGGTGGAGGCGATACAATGCAAGAGTTAAAACGACTTTTACCTGGACTTTATATTGTTGCTTTAGATAGCCCAAATTACTATATATTTACAGGCGGTGGAGCTGTATTAAAAGCAATACAAGAAGGTACATACAAAGGTTTAGAACCAGTTAAGGCATTGATTGAGAATAAATAATAATATCTTAAAAATAAATTATACTTCAGGAGTGCTTTCTATATAGCTAGCACTTTCTACAGTTATATTAGATTTTATTTGCGTAGATTTCTTCTTTTTTAAAGAATACATTAATATACCAGACGATAAAACTAAGAGTAATAAAATAATGTTAAAAATAACTTTTTTTTGTTTAACTGACATTGTTATTGTTTTTATTTGTTACTTATATGACTAAACTAAATATAAAATAGTTGCTTATTTTCTAATTATTTTACAAATGTAAAAAAAATTACTGTTAATCAAAATTTGCAGATTGTTTAAAACATAAATATTAATTAATATTAAGGTGTTATGAAAATTTTATTATTTAGGTTTAAACTTACTTCGTAATTATAAATTACAAAACTATCTTTGCAAAAAAAATAAATTGCCTTGAAATTGACAAATAGTAAGAGTAAAGAATTTGTTTCTGAAAATGATAAAATTATAGTTTATGGAGCTCGAGTTCATAATCTTAAAAATATAAATGTAACAATACCTCGTAACAAACTCACAGTTATAACAGGCTTAAGCGGAAGCGGAAAATCGTCGCTTGCTTTTGATGTTATTCATGCAGAAGGACAACGTAGATATTTAGAAACATTTTCGGCTTATGCTCGTCAATTTATTGGAGGCGTAGAACGCCCTGATGTAGATAAAATTACAGGCTTAAGTCCTGTAATATCTATTGAACAAAAAACCACAAACAAGAACCCTCGTTCTACTGTTGGTACTACTACCGAAATTTATGATTTCTTGCGTTTATTATACGCACGTGTTGCAACAGCATATACTTACGATACAAACGAGAAAATGATAAAATATTCTGAAGAGGATATTATCTCAATCATAAACCAAAAATACAAGGAAAAGAAAATACTTATTTTAGCACCAGTTGTAAAAGGTAGAAAAGGACATTATAAAGAATTATTTGAACGAATAAGAAGACGTGGTTTTATTCAAGCTCTTATTGATGGCGAAATTGTTGATTTGGTACAAGGTTTAAAATTAAATCGTTATCAGAACCATGATGTTGATGTGGTTGTTGATAAAATTAATGTTGACGAAAAAAGCCAAAAACGATTATTAGAGTCAATAAGAATTGCAAGTAAAGAAGGCGATAGTGTTATTTCTATTTTCGATATTGAAACAAAAGAACATAAGTATTTTTCGCAAAGCTTAATGTCGCCAGATGGAAATATTTCCTATAACGAGCCTGCACCACATTCATTTTCGTTTAATTCTCCACATGGTGCTTGCCCTAAATGTAAAGGATTAGGACGTGTTACTGAAACAAATATTGAAACAATAATACCTGATGATTCAAAAAGTATTTCGGCAGGAGGTATTGTTCCGTTAGGAAAATTTAAAAGCTCGCTTATTTTTTGGCAAATAGAATCTATTGCACAGAAATATGGTTTTGGATTAAAAACTCAGATAAAAAATATACCCGAAGAGGCATTAAATATAATTTTATATGGTTCGGTTGAGCCAATAAATGTAAAAAATAGTCCACTTGGTAGCTTATCAAATTACTCTTTCAATTTTAGTGGAATAATTAGTTATTTGCTAAACAATTCAGAATCATCGAAGAAAAAAAGTAAATTTTCTGAGCAATTTGTTACAAAAATGGTTTGCTCTGAGTGTAATGGTCAACGCTTAAAAAAGGAATCCTTAAGTTTTAAGATTGGTGGTAAAAATATTTCTGAAGTTGCATCGTTAGATTTAAACGAACTTGCCGATTGGTTTAATAATGTAGATAAATACTTTACCGAGAAACAGCAAATTATAGCAAAAGACATTTTAAAAGAAATAAAAACACGAATAACTTTTTTGTTAGATGTTGGTTTAGAGTATTTATCATTAAACAGAGAGTCTAGAACATTATCAGGTGGCGAAAGTCAGAGGATAAGACTTGCAACACAAATAGGTTCTAAACTGGTAAATGTACTTTATATTTTAGATGAGCCAAGTATTGGGCTTCATCAACGAGATAACGATAGATTAATAAAATCCTTATCAAATTTACGTGATGCAGGCAACTCAATAATTGTAGTTGAGCATGATGAAGATATGATTCTTTCGGCCGATTATGTTATTGATATGGGACCTGGAGCAGGTAGATTAGGTGGCGAAGTTGTTTATGCAGGTGATGCCGAAAACTTATTAAAAGCAGATACTTGTACTGCAAAATATATTAATAGAGAAAAAACAATAGAAATACCCAAGAAAAGAAGAGCTGGAACGGGTAAATATTTGATTCTAGAAAATGCTTCAGGAAATAATCTTAAAGAGGTTACTGCAAAAATCCCTTTGGGTGTTTTAGTATGTGTAACGGGAGTTTCGGGAAGTGGAAAATCATCGTTAATAAACGGAACATTACAACCAATATTAAGTAAATTTTTCTACCGCTCATTAAAAGAACCTTTGCCATATTCAAAAATCATAGGAATAGAAAATATTGATAAGGTTATTGAGGTAAATCAAGCACCTTTAGGAAAAACACCTCGTTCGAACCCTGCCACATACACAAAAATGTTTGACGATATTCGTAAACTTTACGAAACTTTACCCGAAGCAAAAATTCGTGGATATAAAGCAGGTAGATTTTCGTTTAATGTTAAAGGCGGACGTTGCGAAACTTGTAAAGGTGCAGGTTTGAAAACCATAGAAATGAACTTCTTACCCGATGTTTATGTTAAATGTGATGATTGTAACGGACGCAGATATAACCGCGAAACTCTTGAGGTGAGATTTAAAGGAAAATCAATTAGCGATGTACTTGATATGACAATAAATGCCGGTGTTGATTTTTTTGCAAGTGTGCCAAATATTCTAAAAAAATTACAAGCATTACAAAATGTTGGTTTAGGATATATTAAATTAGGACAACCATCAACAACTTTATCTGGTGGTGAGGCACAACGTGTAAAATTAGCTAACGAGCTTGCAAAAAAAGATACAGGTAATACTCTTTATATTCTTGATGAGCCTACAACTGGTTTGCATTTTGAGGATGTTAGAGTGTTAATGACTGTAATTGATGAGCTTGTAAATAAAGGTAATTCAGTAATAATTATTGAACATAATACTGATGTAATTAAAAAAGCCGATTATATTATCGATTTAGGACCAGAAGGTGGTAAAAATGGAGGTAATATTGTTGCCGAAGGTACTCCTGAAGAAATTATCAAAAATAATAAAAGCTATACTGCTAAGTATCTAACAAAAGTTTTATTAAATTAAATTACATCAATAAATGACATATAAAAATTTCATCTTTTTCCTTCCTGTTTTACATAGAATTAATTCCATATCTTCGGATATGCAATGAATTTTATATTCAAACAAAAAAAATATTTTATTTTTATTTACATCATTTGGTAACCTAATTATAAAATTACAATTCTTATTAATTTTTCAAAATAAAAAAGGCTTCCTATATAGAAGCCTTTTAAAAATTTTTGTTTGTAATCTATTAAGCTGGGCTAATTGCCTCAACAGGACATACATCAGCACAAGCACCACAATCAGTACAAGTATCTGCGTCAATTACATAAATATCACCTTCTGATATTGCCTCAACTGGGCACTCGTCGATACATGATCCACAAGCTGTACAGTCATCACTAATTACATAAGCCATAGTAAAATATTTTTTAAATTATTAATTGATTGCAAAGATATTTTCAATATTTTTAAAAACGAAATTTTTATCAATAATAATTATAATTTAAAATGAATATTTTTATAGAAAAAATAAGACAACAACTATTAATTCTACCTGGAGAAAAATATCAGAATTTAATGATGCCCTCATATAGAGGTAGATTATTAAAAGGGGAGAAAAAACTTGATAGTGCTGTAATGATTATTTTATATTATAAAAATAACGAACTTTATACAACTGTAATAAAACGGTCTGTTTATGATGGGAAACATAGTGGACAAATGGCGTTACCCGGAGGTAAGTTTCAGGAAAGTGATAAAAAATTAGAAAATACAGCAATACGCGAAACATACGAAGAAATAGGTGTTTTTATTAATGACAATGAACTTTTAGGTAAATTAACAGAGCTAATAATACCAATTAGCAATATTTTAGTTACACCTTTTATTTGTTTTTTGGATTATGAACCAAAATATAAAAAAAATGAGAAAGAAGTTCAACAAATATATGAAGTTTCAATATCGCAATTTATTAATAATATAAAAGTAAAAAGTGAACATCAATATAATTCACAAGTCATAATTCCATATTTTGATATTCAAAACGAAACTATTTGGGGTGCAACAGCAATGATTATTAGTGAATTTCTTGAAATTTTTAAAAGAGTAAATAATTAGTGTGTATAGGTAAAAATAAGGCTATTAGCAGTATTTAATAGTATATTTATATGTCGGTAGTTTTGAAATTAAATTGGTATCATCGTAAATTTGACTCGTATATGAGCTAATTGTCTGAATATATGAGCAAAATATTAATCTAACTCAAGTTAGTTAGCTTGCATAAAAAACAAATTACCTAGACCTAATTTATAATTACTTACGTGTAAAGCATTTTTATTTTTCAATCTATTTTACAATTAACTTGCTGTTTTATAGTTTAAATATTATATTTGTTAACTGAGGAAACTGATTAAACTATTTTATAATGAGAAACACGCTAAATATATTTGGATTATTATTACTTTCAAGTATAATTTTTACTGCTTGTAATAATTCAAACAACACAAAAAAAACAGAAAAAAAGGAAACCGCTGTTGTTGTAGAAAAGTCGATAAAAGAAAAGATATCTCAATGGAAAGAGATTGAGCTTAAAGCAGATTTATCTGAATTAAATGATAACGAAAAAGAAATGATTCGCTTATTTTTACAGGCATCAGATATAATTGATAATATTTTTTGGAAACAAGCATTTTATGAAAATAAAGATGAATTTTTAAATAACATTTCAAATCCTGATACTCAATTATATGCAAAAATAAATTATGGCCCATGGGATAGATTAGATGGTCGTAATTCATTTATGAAGGGTTTTGATAGAAAACCACTTGGTGCAAATTTTTATCCAAAAGACATAAAGTATTTACCATTTATTAGTTATCAAGCTGAAGGTAAATTAAGTGCTTATACACTTATTCGTCGTGATGATAACGGTGATTTATACGTAGAACCATACAACAAAGCGTATACAGTAGAACTCAATGATATTTCAATATTATTAAGAAAAGCTGCAGAATTATCAGAAAACAAATCTTTTTCTAATTATTTAATAGCAAAAGCAGATGCACTTATTTCAAATAAATATTATGACAGTGAAGTGGCTTGGATGGGTGTGAAAGATAATAATATAGATTTTTTATTAGGACCTGTTGAAACTTATGAAGATAATTTCTTACAAATAAAAGCTGCTTTTGAAAGTTATATACTACTTAAAGACAGTGTACTAAGTAAGAAAGTACAACATTACGCAGACCTAGTTGACGAGTTTCAACAATGTATTCCTTGCGATGCTTCATATAAAAAAGAACAAAAAGCTATAGATGCTAAATTTGGTGTTTATAATATAATAAATTACTCAGGTTATGCAAATGCCGGAGGAAAAGATATTTCAATAAATCGCCCTTATGATTTACAAGTATTAAAAGAATATGGAAGTAAGAAATTACAATTTAAAAATGTAATGGAAGCTAAATTTGATAATATCTTATTTCCAATTGCTAATATTATGATAGACTCATCTCAATCCAAATTAATAAATGCAGATATATTCTTTGAAAGTAATATACTTTATGAAATAGCAGAACAACTTGGCTTTCATAAAACATTATCAGGAAAAAATATTAAAGATGAATTAAAAGACTACTATACTATTATTGAGAAAACACGTTCAGATATTGTACGTTTATTTTTAGTACCTGAACTATATAAAGCAGGTCAGATATCAGAAGATGATATAGAAAAGCATTATATTACATATGTTTCAAATTTATTTAGAATAGTTCGTTTAGGCGACGCTGAAGCACAAGCTAAAGCTGATATGATAATATTTAATTTCTTACAAAACAATAAGGCTATTACACGCTCTGCCGAAGGAATGTATAAGGTAGATGCTACAAATATGAGAAAGTTTGTTATTGAGTTAACTACACTCATTCATTCTATTGAAGAAAACGGAGACTATGCAAAAGCAAAAGAACTTGTAACTAATGATGGATTTATTAAAGACGAACTTAAAGAAGACTTAAATAAGATTCAAGAAGCAGGAATTCCTATTGATATTAGATTTAAACAAGGAGCTTCAGTTTTAGGATTATAACAAATAAATGAATTACCACAACGCAAGCTAACAAAGTATAGTTTGGAAAATGCTATTATTGATACATATCAATAAAAGGTAAATTTAACCCAAACGGATTAAAATAATATTTATGGTTTTCGATAAACCGAAAACCATTTTTTTATAATAAAACAAACAGAATGTTTAAAACCATTTTTAAAAAAAAGCCAAAAAAGTCTGATATTGAGTTATTATTAGAAATATATTACAGCGGTAAATATAAAGAAAGTATCGATAAAGCCAAAAAAGTACTTATAAAACAACCCGATAATACTGATGTAAAACGAATAATAGGTTTAGCTAATTATAAAATTAGAAGATTTGAACAAGCAAAAAACATTTTTGTAGAAATTGCAGAAAAAACAAATATAAAAGACGATTGGTTTAATCTATGTACTTCAGCAACACGCAGTAAAAATTTAGAACTTGCAGACAACGCATTTTATAAATTTATGGATAGAAACTCAATAAATGGCGAAAATAGAATGCTAACTCAAGCGAATGTTTTATATCAATATATGATTGCTTTAAAAGATATTGAGGAATATCAAAAAGCTCACGAACAACTAATAGTTTTAAAAAAGTATTATGCAGGTATAAAACACCACGACGATAAATTTTTAGGACAATATGGAATACCTTTTATATACACAACCCTTGTTAGTGCTAAAGAAATTTTAGACAAAGTTTATAATAAAAAGCAGATAAATAATTGGTTAAACGATTTTGCAAAACAAGTTGATAATTATGGCAAAGACAGTATTGAAGAATTTAAGGAAAAATATTACCCAAAATTAATTTAGTAATAATGAGTTTATTATAAATACAGATAATTTAATTTCAAAACTGCCGATATTTAAAAATATGTGAGCAAAATATTAATCAATCTCGGGCTGTAACATTAAATTTTCATTTATAAAATTAATACCGGCATTATAACCAATTTCAAAAAGTTTATCAGTATTTTTTTTGCTAAAATTACGATATGGCTGGTCAAGCTCCGGATTAATTAGAAAATCACATTTTGCCATATTTCGTTTAACATTTTGCTTTATTACCATCGAAAAAATCTGATTAGCTATAGTTTTAATATTTTTTTTGGAGCTTATCTTATAATTATTAACATGTACACCAACAATAATATCATAATTTTTAAGCAACGGTTCAATAGGTAAATTGTTAAATAATCCCCCATCAACATAATGCTTTCCGTTTATTAATACAGGTTCAAATAATATTGGCACTGATGCCGACGCACTTACATGTGAAAACAAATCACCTTCAGAAAAAATTTCAAACTCAGCATCATCAATATTACTTGCACATATAAAAAGTTTATTTTTAAGATTATAATAATTGTTATTTTTAATATTTTCTTTTAAAACTTTTTTAAGATTTTTCATATTTGCAATACCTCCATTTTTTAATGTAAAATGTAGCATTTTTGTTGTTTTCTGAACATCTAAAACTTGTTTAATTCTTCTTGCTGATAACCCCGAACTATATAATGCTCCAATAATTGCACCGGCACTAGTACCAGAAATAGCATCTATTTTAATATTATTTACATCAAAGGCATATAATACACCTACATGAACGGCACCTCTATTTCCTCCACCACTTAATGCTAATGCAATAGTCTTCCTTTTTTTTCCCATTTTATAAATTTTATGCATGGTTAAATTTAATGTTTTTTTTTATATTTATCAATAAATGACATAAAAGTCTTTAATTAATGAAATATTATTTGTACCATTGCATTGTTATTTAAAACGATTCAAAATAAAATAAATTTTTAACAATGAAAAAAACTCTTTTATCATTAAGTTTTGTAGCTACAGTGGCTGCATTTACAGCTTGTGGAACAAGCACCGAAAAACAAACAACAAACGATGACGCAACGGTTGAACAAACAGAAGCGACTGAAACACCAGCCAAATGTGGTGAAGGTAAAGCTGACGAAGTAAAAAAAGGTAAATTTGAAATGATGGATTCTAATTCTGATGGAAATATTACAGAAACAGAATTTGTAGCTTTTGTATCAGGTAAATTCTCAGCAAAAGACGCCGATGGTAACGGAAGTCTTTCTAAAGAAGAGTGTCATCATTTTGATGCATTAAATACTGATGGTGATGATATTATTACAGAAGATGAATTTAATAATGGTTTAACAACTATTTTTGCAGAAATTGATACTGATGGTGATGGTAACATTACAAAAATTGAAATGAAAGCACATATGGATGCTGAAGCAAACCAATCAAAAGATGCTGAACAAAAATGTGGAGAAGGCAAATGCGGAGAAGGCAAATGTGGTGCTGGAAAATAATACCTTATATAAAAATATAGTGGGTTAATTTAAGAACTGTAAACTTTAGTTAGTTTGCAGTTTTTTTTCAAAAGAATTTACTCCCATGTATTGTTTTAAAAATGATTTCTTTATATGTCGCAAGGAACTGTGAATAAACCAAAACAAATTAAAAAATTTATTTTTTAGAAATCCATCCTGCAGGATTTAATTTTTTACTACCTTTCCATATTTGTAGCTGTACTGTTGTTTTATGATCTTCTTTATCGGTATAAATTAATCCTATCTTTTGTTTTGCTTTAACTTTATCGCCTCTACTCACAAGCACTTCGGTAAGATGTGTATAAACCGAATAATATTCGCCATGTTTAATCATAACTACAGTATAATTCGATATATGAATAACTCTTGCAACTTCACCATCGAATATAGCACGAGCAAACGAACCTGGTGTTGTAGAAATATCGATACCGTCATTCATTATGGTTACTTCTTTTAGAACCGGATGTTGATGTCTTCCAAATGTTCCGGTAATAATTCCACGTTCTGTAGGCCAAGGTAATCTACCTTTGTTTGCTCCAAAATTTTTAGATATTAATTTTTCTTCAGGAGTTAATGCAAATTTTCCCGTTTTCTTAGCCTTAGCTGCAGCTTTTTTGGCTTCTTCTTCAATGATTTTAGCAATTTTTCGTTGTAATTTTTGTGCTTCTCTTTTTTGATTTTTAAGTTTTGCTAACAGTTCGTTTTCTTGTTGTTTTAACGATTTTATTATTTCTGATTTTTCTTGTTTTTCATTAGAAAGCTTCATAGCTTCACTTTTTTGAGAAGTAATGAGCTCTTCTTTTTGTTTCTTTTTGTTGTTTAGTTCTTGTATTTTTTCTACCAATAAACTTTGTATTTGTTTAATTGCCTCGGCTTGTTTTTTCCTAAAACTTGTGTATTGTTGCAAATATTGTAAACGTTTGTATGATTGATTAAAGTCTTTTGCTGAAAGTATAAACATTACTCTACTATACGAATTTTGATTTTTCCATGCATAATAAATTAATTTTGCATATTCTTTTTGTAAATCTTTTAAATCATTACTCATAGAGGAAATAATCATATTCTTTTCCTCTATTCTTGCATCAATTCTTTCAATTTCTTGTTGAATTGTTTTAATTAATTGCTTACGGTTATTTATTTGATTATTAATAAGCAATAGTGCATTAAAAGACTTCTTTTTATTGTTTCGTGTTTGTTTTAATAATTTGTTAGTATATGCAATTTCCTTTTGTTTTTTTCGCTTTTGTTTTTCCAAAGATTGTTTACTTTGAGAAAAACTCGAAAAAGATAACAATAGGCTAAATACTATTATAAAATATTTTACTAAAACTCGATTCATAATTATTTGGCTAAAATAACAATTATGTTCTAATTAACTTTGTATGGTTGATAACTTTATGAACGAGGATGAAAATTAATAATTGCATCGCGTAAATATTCCTTATCAAGATGTGTATAAATTTCGGTTGTTACAATGCTTTCGTGACCAAGCATTTCTTGAATTGCACGTAAATCGGCACCACCATCGAGTAAATGTGTTGCAAACGAATGCCTAAATGTATGTGGACTAATATTCTTTTTTAATTCAGTTTTTTTGGCCAAGCGTTTTATTATTGTGAATATCATTACACGTGTTAGCTGCTTACCTCTACGATTTAAAAAAAGTATATTTTCGTAATCAGGGTTAATTTTCATATGATTTCTATAACCATTGATATAATAATTAATATCTTTAATTGCTTTGTCGCCAATAGGTACAATTCTTTGTTTATTGCCTTTACCTGTAACTATTATATAATTTTCTTTAAAGTGGCAATCACTTAATTTTAAACCAACAAGTTCTGAAACTCGCAAACCACAACTATACAATGTTTCCAATATAGCTTTATTTCTATGTCCTTCGTTTGTACTTAAATCTATTGCCGATATTAATTCATCAATTTCCTCAATAGCTAGTACAACAGGTAGTTTCTCTGGTATTTTAGGTGTTTCTAATAAATCAGTAGGGTCTGCTGTTATTAAATCCTCTAAAATAAGATATTTATAAAATGCTTTTATTCCTGATATTATTCTTGCTTGCGAACGAGCACTTATTCCCAGCAAATTTATTTCTTCAATATATTTTAATATATCTTTTAATTTAATAGAATCAGGTGTATTGTTTTTTTTATCACTAACAAAAATTTTTAGACCGTTTATATCGCGCATATATGCCTCAACAGTATTGTTTGATAACGATTTTTCTAACTGTAAATACGTTTTAAACGACCTTATTTGAGTATCCCAGTTTAACATAATGTAAAGATACTTAAAGTTTAGTTATAATAGCAATAAACAAATTAAGTTTTTTTAAGATTAATTGAACTTTAGTAAGGGTTTTTGTTACTATTTTCGAGACTGTAAAAATTATAGGATAAATGAAAAGAATCTTTACTATATTATTTGTATCATTAATTGCAAACTTGTACTCTCAAACTGTTAGTTTTGAGGCAACAGGACCTGGTGCAGTTTCTTTAAACGATAGGTTTTATTTAAAATACACAATTAACGCAAATGGGAATAATTTTATTGCTCCTAATCTATCTGAATTTGATATTTTATCAGGACCAAACCAATCACAGAGCCAAAGTTTTAGTTATGTGAATGGAAAATCGACACGTAGCATTTCAATTACATTAACATATATACTTGCTCCCAAAAAAGTAGGTAAATTCGTTATTGAACCTGCAAAAATTAATATTGGAGGAAAAACATATAAATCTAATACGGTTAGTATTGAGGTAGTCAAAGGTAGTGCTAACAATAACGCTTCATCTAACAATAGTAGTTCAGGTAGAACTAATAATAACTCTAATAATACAAGTGTTAGTGGCGATAAAATTTATGTAAGTATAATACCAAATAAAAGAACTTTATATAAAGGTGAACAATTAACAGCTACTGTTAAAATTTTCACAAAATATGATATAGCCGGTTTCGAAGATATTAAATTTCCTTCGTGGAACGGTTTTTTCACACAAGAAATTCCTACATCAGACCAAGTATCGCTAAAGCGAGAAAATATTAATGGACAAATTTATTATACTGCAGTTTTACAAAAAATGATTTTGCAACCTCAAAAAACAGGAACAATAACTATTGAACCTGCAAAATTTGATATTATAATTTTAAAACAAGGACAAAGAAAACAACACCGAAGTATTTTCGATGATTTCTTTAACTCAGGATATCAAAAATATAGAGTATCAGTAAAATCTAAACCTGTAAAAATAAAAGTTAAGACATTACCTAATCCTCCAGAGGGTTTTGATGGGGCCGTTGGAACATTTAAATTTGCTGCCTCAATTGATAAAACAAATGTAAGTGTAAACGATGCAATTAGTCTTAAAGTAAAAGTTTGGGGTAATGGTAATTTAAAATTAATTAACGAACCTGAGGTTAATTTTCCTCCTGATTTTGAATTATTTGACGATGCAAAAGTAAATGACCGAATAAAAAACACATCAGCAGGAGCCAACGGAAGTAGAACTTTTGAGTATGTTTTTTCGCCACGTCACTCAGGAACATATAAAATACCTCCTGTTAGTTTTGTGTATTTCGACCCAAGTTTAAAAAAATATAAAACTATAAAAACTAAGGAGTTTCTAATAACAGTAAAAAAAGGTAATGGTGACACATCGCAAGTAACTCGTATTGTTAGAGGTACAACAAAAGAAGATATTAAATATCTAGGTAAAGATATTCGTTTTATAAAAACAGGAAAGCTAAAGTTAAAATCTAAGAATAACTATATATATGGGTCTAATTTTTATATAACAGTATATTTATTATCATTGTTGCTATTTGTTATTTTATTTATTGTGAAACGTAAGCATATTAAAGATAGTGCTGATGTAAACTTAATGAAAAATAAGAAAGCAAATAAAATGGCTAAAAAACATCTCAAAAATGCGGCATTATCATTAAAAGAAAATAATAAAAATAAATTTTATGACGATGTAGCAAAAGCTCTTTGGGGATATATTGCCGATAAATTAAATATTTCAGGAGCCGAGCTTAATAAAGAAAATGTTGAGAGTACACTACTTAGACATAATGCTAATCCTGAACTAGTTAAAGAATTTATAGATTTGCTTGATACTTGCGAATTTGAACGATATGCTCCTTCTTCAAAAGAAGATAGACTTAACGAAATATATAAAAGTGCGGAGACACTTATAGGTAAATTTGAACGAATAATTAAAAAAAATAGAAACTAAGATGTATAAAAAAATATTTCTTATATTAATTGTTATTGCATCTTTTAAGGTAAGTACAGCTCAAGATGTTGAACAATATATTGATAGTGCTGAGGTTTATTACACAAACTCAAACTACGATAAAGCTATTGAAATGTATAAAAAAGTACTTGCTACAGGAAAAGAATCAGGTTATTTATACTATAATTTGGGTAATGCTTACTATAAAAATAATAAAATTACTGATGCAATATTAAACTACGAACGAGCAAAACTTTTTATACCAAATAATAAAGATTTATTGTTCAATTTGGAGATGGCAAATCGTAATATTACCGATAAAATTGATGCAGTTCCTGAATTTTTTATATTCACTTGGTGGAAAACATTTATTGGTATTTTCACCTCAGATACTTGGGCAATAATAAGTATGGTTAGCTATGTTTTATTACTAAGCTCTGTATTTTTCTTCTTTTTTACACGTACTTATTCACTTAAAAAACTTTCTTTTTGGTTCGGAATAATTTTGCTGTTCTTATCGTTTAGCTCATTTATTTTTGCCGGTAAAACAAAAGATGCTATTGAAAAACACAACACAGCAATTATTTTTGAGCCTGTAATAAATGTTAAATCATCGCCGGGCGATGTTGGTACTGAGCTGTTTGTTATTCACGAAGGAACAAAGGTTGAAATTACTCAACGCTCGGGCGATTGGATTGAAATAAAACTCGCAAACGGTAATAAAGGTTGGGTTAAAAGCGACTTGGTTGAAATAATATAAATTAATTGATATCGAAAATTCTTTCACAATAAATTGCAACGGTAAACTTCTCAATTTATCATCTCCAAAAGTAATGGGGATATTAAATTATACTCCAAATTCATTTTTCGATGGGGGCAAATTTAATAATATAAACGATGCTCTTAAGCAAATAGAAAAAATGCTTAAAGACGGAGCAGATATTATTGATATTGGAGCAATATCATCAAAACCGGGTTCAAGTATTTTATCGTTAAAAGAAGAAAAAGAACGCTTATTACCATTATTTATCGAAATATCGAAAAACTTTACCGATGTAATTTTTTCATTAGATACTTTTCGCTCAGAAATAGCAAAACAGTTTGTAAATGAGTTTGGAGTTAGCATAATAAACGATATTTCGGCAGGCGAATTAGATTCTGAGATGTTTAAAACCATTGCAGAATTGAATGTTCCGTATATAATTATGCATATGCAAGGTATGCCTGAAAATATGCAAAACAACCCAACCTATAACAAAGCAATAGAATTAGAAATAATAGAATACTTCGCAAAAAAAATTGCAAAATTAAAACTTTTAGGAGTTGACGATGTTATTATTGACCCGGGTTTTGGTTTCGGTAAAACCATTGAACATAATTATCAGCTTTTGAATAAACTAGATTCGTTTAAAATTGTTAATTTGCCGCTATTGGTTGGTATTTCTCGAAAATCGATGATAAATAAACTATTAGATGTTTCACCCAACGAAGCACTAAACGGCACAACTGTAATTAATACTATTGCATTACAAAAAGGAGCTCAAATTTTAAGAGTACACGATGTTAAAGAAGCAAGTGAAGCAATTAAGCTTGTTGAAATGACTAAAAACAGTTAACAGAGTTCTAAACAGGTTTTATTGTTGATGGCAAAATTTTCATCCAATCTTTTGTTTGTGTATAATAGCTTATTAATCAGTATGATTACTTAATTTACGAATTATACGTAAATAATTAATCATCTTAAATAATTATTTAAACCTTAAACTTATAAAGTATTGAGATTTAATCAAGTAGTTAATGTTATTAGCAACAAATAAAATTGTTTGCCTAAATTCTGTTGTATATTTGGGTATAAACTTTTTAAAAACAATATATTATGAAAACATTAATAATTATTTTAACAGCAACATTATTTTTAAATATAACAGCAAATGCACATAACGAAGTAACTCTTAAAAACGAAAATTCGGTAAAAACAACACAAAACAAAAAAGTAACTACTAACAAGAAAAACACTTTAATAGTTGTGAAAAATATGCTGGGTGAAATACTTTACTCAAAGGTTGATGTTGAAGAATTTGGCAGTATATTAGTTGTAAACGACGAAATGAACAAACTTCCTAAAGGAATATATGTTATTGTTGCAACATCAAACAACCAAATATTTAAGAAAAAAATAATGATAAAATAGAATGTGATAATAGTAATAACTTTCTATGTTGTATTCCAAGTATATTCAATACTTTTTTTAGTACATGACAAAAAATAAAATACTGATTATTATTATGAAGGTTCTGAAAAATCTAATTTTATTAAGAATGCTGTAAATTCTTATTTCAATGTTTTTAATGTTAATCTATTCTATCACTTTTAACTACAAATATGAGTTAGATAAAAAATTATTAATAAATTTTTTGTCTAATTTATGTTGTTTATATAATTAATCTAACTCCGCCTAAATCCTCAACATGATACGGAAATTTATCACCAGGAGCTCCAATAAACATAAAGTTTGGAAGGATATTCCATTTTTTAGATAATTCTTTTATTAATTGAGGTCCAAACTTACCTCTAACTTTTACAAACTCAATATTAATAATTGGATAAACTCTACTCAAAAATTTGATGTCTGATTCCAAAAATTCAGGAGGTTCTTCATTATCGTTTAGTATTGTAACAATTTTAATATTTTTTGTTTGTTCATTATGTAAAATATAAAGTAGAACTTTGTTTAAATTTACAACATTATCACCTTTAGTAAAAAAAACAAATTCTTGAGAATGAATTTTATCGATTAGTTTAATGATATTTAAATCAACACCTGTTAAATTTTTATAAAAAGGATCAACAAAATAATGAATTATACGCAATGATAATTTTAATATTGCAGTTCTATTTAGCATTATAGTTATAAAGGTCATTGTTGGGGCAAAATAATCCATAAAAATTGTAAAATTAGACGGCATTCCATCTTCAGGAGACATTTTAATATTACCTAGAAGAGCTATTAATACACCGGCAAGTGCTAATACAAGACTCCCCCAACTTGCAATTTCAGGACGAGGCAGTTTTGCTCTTCTTATTTTAAGAAAAATATTACCAATAACAAAAAGTGCCATTACTGATAAAAAAGATATTGTATAAACACCGGCTAATATTGTAACTCTCCCTCCTGTTATAAATAATACAGAAATATTTAAAAACAAGAACATTAGAATAATTCTGTGCGAAGTACCACGTTTATTTTTTTTCAAGAAAAATGTTGGTAAAATTCGATCTAAAGCTATTCTTTCTAATAAACCGGAGACACCTACATACGATGTTAAAACTGCTCCACTCAATACTAATACAGCATCAATTGAAACAACTAGCGAAAGCCAAGCTCCGCTAGAAACCATTCCCATATGAGATAATAAAGTGTTTTCATATATTGTTTTTACTTCGTTTATTGGCACTATTGATAGTGCAAAAAATGCCATTAATGGGTTAAGTACCGAAACTATTACCCACATATTTCGAAGTGTTTTTGGAAAAACTCCACGTTCTTGTTCTTCAACAAAGTTTGCCGAACTTTCAAAACCTGAGATTCCGAGCATAGAGGCTGAGAAACCAAAAAATATTGCATATAATAAGCTATGTTCTGTAGGACTATTCCAGTTAGTAGTAAACACATCTAACCCATTATTAAACAAAAAATATGCTATTGAAAAAGATAAAACAATCATAGAAACCAAATGAAATATAAAAATTGCTACTGCAACTATAGACGACTCTGTAATACCAATTATTGTTAATATTGCAAATAGTGAAAGCAAAATAACTGTTGCCATCATTATATCTATTCCATTAATTATTTCTTGTAAATAATGCATCGCTTCGTTGGCCGATATAACCGAAGTGGCCATATATGATAATATTGTTAAAGTTGCGGCAAATGAAGCTGTATTTTTACTTGTAGTGTTTAATAATGCGTTATATGCTCCTCCATTTAAAGGTAAAGCACCCACAACTTCGCCATAAATTTTTCTGAAAAGAAATAGAATAAACGCTACTATTAACAAGGTTATCCAAGCATATTGTCCTGCATAAATAATTGATAACGCTGAAACGTATAAAACAGAAGAACTAATATCGTTACCACAAATAGCTGTTGATGGTAGTTCTTTAAGTTTAGTTTTAATCTTTTTTTTCACAATAATTACTTTTTCTTTCTTTCTTTTTAAATTAAGAGATATTAAATTTTTGTTACATTAAAATATGATGCGAAGTTATTAAATGAATATTAAAAAATAATATATTAACTAACTTTTTAACGAAATAAATTTAAAACTTTGTGTATCAATGTTTTTTATTAGTTTAACAGTGTTTTCTAATTGTTTTATATCACCTGAACTATAAAAATGATAAAAGCTATTTTTATAATTATTACGATTGTTTTTAATTAACTCAAAAGTACGAGAGGCTACTGCTGGTGCTGGATTTATTATATTAATATTTTGCGAACCTGAGATTTTTTTAATTATACCGCACAAAAATGGATAATGTGTGCATCCTAATACTAGTTGGTCAATATTTTTCTTGATTAACGGATTTATACATTTTCTTACAATATTTAATGCATTTTCCGAATTAATATCATTATTCTCAACAAGCTCAACAAGTCCATATCCAACTTGTACGTTTACTTCTGTATTTTTAGCGTATGTTTCTGATGTGCGTTTAAAATGATTTCCACGTAAAGTACCTTCGGTTGCAAGAATACCAATTTTATTTGTTTTTGAGTTTAGTGCTGCTGGTTTTACAGCTGGTTCTAAACCAACAAACGGTATTGTATACTCTTTTCGTAAAATTGATATTGCTGCAGCTGTAGCAGTATTACAGGCTATAACAATAATTTTACAATCTTTACTAATCAAGAAATTAACTATTTTTCTTGATAAAACAATTATCTCCTCATCGGTTTTTGGACCATAAGGACAGTTCTTACTATCGGCATAGTATATTATATTTTCGTTTGGTAAAATTTCAACAATTTCTTTCCATACAGAAATTCCACCAACACCAGAATCGAATATTCCTATTGGAGAATTATTTGCCATTCTTCTTTTTTTGCTTTTCTTCTATACGTTTTAGTTTACGTTTATATCGTTCAACAAAAATATTATCTTGCTCAGTAAATACTACTTTATCTTTAAAATTTTCGATAAAAAAATCTCTTAGTTCTATTCTTGATTTCATTTTTATTAAATCGATATTTATAACTAGTATTATTTCATCTTGAGAGCTTATGTATATTTTTGAACCGTAAAATTTAATTTTGGTAATAAACTTAGTATTAATTATTTGTTTTACCGATATTGGCGTTCGTTTATAAATTAATTTATTATCAAAATATTTAACATAACGCAAAATACCAAATAATTGCCTTTCAAAATTTAGTATATTGAATACTATTGCCATTACTATGTATGTTATGTTTGTAGAATTAAACGAACCATTTGAAATTCCTGAATATATTCCTGAATATATTAACAAAATACCTAAGGGTAATGTTACAAATTTATTATTAAATAATGGCGTTAATTCAATTGTTTTCATATATAATATACCAAAAAAGTTTGTAAAGAGGTATTTTTATATTCCTTACAAACTTTTACATTATAATATTATTTTATTATATTTCAGTTACAGTATATTCATAAAATTCCATAACCTGATTTGATAAAATTGTTTTACAAGCTTCCTCAACTTTTGCTTCTGCAGCTTCTTTATTATCAGCCTCAATTTGTAATGTTATATGCTTTCCTATTCTTACATTTTCTACGGTTTTAAAACCTATATTATGCATACTTACAGTTACAGCTTTTCCTTGAGGGTCGAGTAATGCTTTTAAGGGCATTACATTAATATCAGCATTAAATTTCATATTAAATTAAATTTTATTTTTTAAATTTTTTAAATATCCACAAAAGTACAGAAATTACTATATATAAAATAATAATTGTTGTAATGCTTTTAAAACCATCGTAAATTAATAAAGCTAATGACAGAATTAAAAAAATATATTTGACTAAATTATCTTTAAAATTAAAAGATTTAAATTTTAATGAAAACATAGGAAGTTCAGATACTAACAGCAACGACATAAAAATAACTCCTGCAGCCAAAGCATAAGGAACATAATCCATTCTGCCAATAATATTGTTTAAATACATTGGGCTATTGAGTGCAATAATAGGAAGTGATGCCCAAAAAATTGCATTTGCTGGTGTTGGAAGACCTATAAATTCTGATGTTTGACGTGTATCAACATTAAATTTTGCTAAACGTAATCCTGAAAAAACAGGTATTAATAAAGGTATGCTTAAAAATATTAACGTAGATGTTTCCGGTAATGGGTCAAAATCGCATAAATCTTTAGTCATAAAAAATGTTGATTTCATTAGATTAAAAACAATTGCTGCAGGTGCCATTCCAAAACTAATTAAATCTGCAAGTGAATCAAGCTCCTTTCCCATATCAGAGTATGCATTTAATGCACGAGCTAAAAAACCATCTAAAAAGTCGAAAATTGCTGCAATAAATATTAAATAAGCTGAATATAAAGGAAAACCTTCAAAAGCTAACACAATTGATAGTGCTCCGGCTAATAAATTTAGCGATGTAATAAAATTTGGAATAAATCGCATATCATTAATTTATTTTTTCATTTTTACAATATTTTTTATAAAAGTAAGTTAAATAATTCAGTTAATAAACTTATTTTTTATAAAATTATTACAAATAACCAGCATAAAGCTTTGATTAATATAATTATAATCTGTTTATGTATGTTTAAATATTTTGTTTAATTTAGCAATGTTTGTATTTAACTAATGATAAAAACTAATTATATATTAATATTTCTTGTATTAGTTACTAATATTATTGTGGCTCAAGCTCCAAAATATAGTAACGAATTTTTATCGCTTGGAATTGGAGCAAGAGGTTTGGGTATGAGTAATTCTGTTGTTGCTTCTACTGATGATGTTACCTCTGGATATTGGAATACCGCTGGTATTTTAGATATTAATGAAGATATGCAAATTGGGTTAATGCACTCTGAGTATTTTGCCGGTATTGCAAAGTATGATTATTTAGCCGGTGCTATAAAACTTAGCGACAAAAACGCTTTAGGAATTTCAATTATTCGTTTTGGTGTTGATGATATACCAAATACACTTGATTTAATTGATAACAATGGGAATATTCGTTATGATAGGATAACTAGTTTCTCAGTTGTTGATTATGCTTTTTTAATATCGTATGCACAAAAAACAAAAATTGAAGGTTTAACTATTGGTGGAAATGTTAAAATTATTCGTAGAATAGTTGGCGAATTTGCATCAGCATGGGGTTTTGGTCTTGATGCTAGTGCTAAATATGTATATAATAAATGGATTTTTGGTGCTAATTTACGAGATATAACTTCAACTTTTAATGCGTGGACATACAACACTGACGAGTTTAAAGAAACATTTGTTGCAACTGGTAACGAAATTCCGGAAAACTCGCTTGAAGTTACAACTCCTAAAATAATACTTGGTGCTGCTCGTAAATTTCATATTTATAAAAAAATTGATGCTATTGCTGAACTTGATATGGATATAACTACTGATGGGAAAAGAAACGTGCTGATTAAATCAAATCCATTCTCGATAGACCCTCATTTTGGTTCAGAATTTATTTATAACAACTTAATTTATTTTAGATTGGGAGTGGGTAACTTTCAACAAATTCCAAATATTGATGGCTCAAAAGATTTTACATTTCAGCCTAATTTAGGTTTAGGAATTAAATTTAAGCGTTTTGCTCTTGATTATGCTTTCACCGATATTGGAGACCAATCTATTGCTCTTTACTCTCATGTATTCTCGCTTCGTTATGGTATTAACAAAAAAACTAAAACTTCTAGTTTACAGTAATCAATTTAATTTCAAAACTACCTACATATAAATATACTATTATGCCAATAAATAATCAAATGACTATAAAAAACGAAGTGAACTTATAAACAATTTTAATTACTAATCGGTATCATTTAGTAACGAAATAGGAATAACTCATATTCTTCCTCAAACTTTCTCTAATTATTCCGACTTTGTTATCCAATAAACGGATAGCTTTTATAATATAAATTTGCACAAGGTATGCAATTATTTGAATCTATAAAATATTACACTAAATTACCTTATTTGGGCATTACTATTTCGTATTTTTTGGGAATTCTAAAACTGTATTTGTTCTTAGAATTAACCCTAATTCTAGAATATTTCATATTTATTAATGTTAAGGTACTATCACTTTTAACAGTAAAATTAACTCTTTTAGGAAATAAAGTACTATCAATTTTTGTAAATTTATAATAATCTACTGTAATTTTCTTTTTTGTTTTTATTTCTTCGACATAAAATTTTTCAATTTTAAACACGTAAGGTCTTATGTGTATTTGTTCTATTAGAAAAATATTTGATTTATTTCTTTTATGAAATTTTTTAATCTTTCTATTCCTAACATTTTGTATAACATACATATTACTATCAATATAGCTTTTGTAATCACCAAAAACACGAGACGGTTTTCTATTATCGGAAATTGATATTAACTCATTTGTTAAAAGACTTTGTAATGATTTAAAATTTAAATTTATTTTCAATGCTTTGGCTGTTTCTTCGTATCTACCTGCATAATATTTTTTATTAATTTTATCTAAATATTTTATACTATCAGGTGTAATAATTGCTCTTAAAACAGGTATTCCACTTGCATGATTTAAATTTATCCAGATTATACTATCTTTTTTTAATCTAAAATTACCTTTTAAGCTATATTTTTTGTTGTTAAATTCTATCTTTATACCGGATTTAATAGATAGAGTGTTGTAATCAAGATAATTACGAGTTACAAGTCGATACAATTTTTTACTTCCATAATTTTTCATCTTTTTAGGCTTGTCATTGCTAAAAGACAAAAAAACAAAGACTATAGAAAACAAAAATAAAAATCTAAATATGTAGGTATTTTTTTTCACTTTTTTTTTAATGCCTGCAAAGATAATCTATTTAATTTTAAAAAATAATTGAATAATAATTATTAAGTTTTTTTATAGTTTATATGAAAATTCAATATATATATTTGCAACAAAAAAAGATACTTGCGGAATCAAGCTAATACTTTATCTTTGTAAAAAAATAAAATATGCAGAAATACATATTTATAACACTTATTATTTTATTAAATATTTTAGGTGTTTATTTATTAATTCAAAAAAATAATAAAACTATCTATCCGGAAGAGGTTGCATATAATATATCAACAAATGCAGGAAAAGAATTAAATAGCTTTTTAGAATCAGTTTATTCAGAGATTGATAGCGTAAAAAGTTTACTTCGTTCTGGTAATAATTTTTCTCAAAAATATTTAGATAAATATTTTATAAAAGACGCAAAATTAAACAAATCATTATTTTCATTATTTTTAAAGAAAAATAATCTTTTTTATATAGTAAATAAAGAAGAAAAAACATTAAAGTCGGCTTTTGATACACTTGGAATTTTTAATATTGTTAAATGGAACAGATTTAAAGATGGCGATTTTGTTACATCGTGGACAGAAGTTGTACAATTAGATTCGGTTGTAGTAAATTTACTCAATAACTCAAAAGAATCTGAAAATAATGTGCTTATTTGGAGAGTTGGAGATGGAAAAACTGCTGATGGTGATAATTTATTAGTATGCACCGTAAGAGAAGTAATAAATAATGATGAATATGTTATTATATTTAGATTTGAGAAGGATGCGATGAATGTATTTAATCATAAATTTTTGAAATCTAACAACAATACATTTTTAATAAATAAAGATGATAACGAATATATAAAATTTACAAAAGATACATTATTAAACCTCACACCTCAACTACTACAAGACTCATCATTAAGTTTTGAAAATAAGATTATTGAGTACTCAAACAAACTAACTAAATTAAACGATAGTATTTTTTCATTTAGTTATAACGATAATCTATATTGGACAATAAACCTTAATGTTGACACTAAATATGGTATAAATTATTTTGTTTTAACAATTCCAGATTCTGACATAAAAGACAATCGTAACGATATTATTACATTAGCTATTATTTATATTATTTTCTTAATTTTATCAATAACAACAATATTGTTTTTGCTAAAAATAATAAAGCTTAAATCTCATAAGGTTGATTTCGATAGCGAAGATGTACTTTTAACATTACTTAAAAACGATGAGGGCAGGCATTTAGAATTTAAATCGTCGTTAAGATGGGATTATAGGCAAGAAAAAATAAATCCTGAATTAGAAAATGTAATTTTAAAAACTATTGCAGCGTTTGGTAATTCAGACGGAGGAATACTATTAATAGGTGTTGCAGACGATAAAACTATTATAGGTTTAGATAAAGATTACTCTTCATTAAAAAAACAAGGAGCCGATTTTTTTGAAATATATTTACGAAATATTTTACATAAAAATATGGGAGTAAAATATGTAACCGAAAATTTACGTATAACTTTTCATAAGTTTGATAATAAAGAAATATGTAAAATAGAAATATTTAAAGCTAATGAACCGCTTTATTTAACAATTAATAAAAAAGGCAATATTTCCGAAAAATTTTATGTTCGTTCGGGTAATTCATCAAACGAATTAAGCTCGTTAAAAGATATTAACGATTATATTTTTAATCGCTTTAAAAAATAATATTATGAAACGTATAATATTAATGCGTCATGGAAATGCTGAAAACTCGTATCAAGGTAAAGATTTTGATAGAAATTTAACTCAATATGGAATAAAAGAGGTTAAAAATAATTTTGAAAAACTTAATAGCTATAAAATTATTCCAGACAAAATTGTTGTAAGCAAAGCCGTAAGAACACAACAAACATTTGCTATTTACAATAATTTAACCAAATTTAAAGGCGAGATTGTAAACGATAAACGTTTGTACGATTTTCATAGCACATCAGAATTTATATCAGAATATATAGAAAATACTAATAATACACATAATACAATTATGTTTATTGGGCATAACCCAACACTATCAAACTTGTTACAAATGCTTACTGCTGAACTAGGAATATACTTAGATACAGCATCTATTTTTGTAATAGATTTTGACATAAATAAGTGGACAGATTTAGAAGTGAGAACAGGTAAATTATACTTTTCTACTAATTAAAAATTAAAACAAAATGTTAAAAGATAAAAAAGAACCTACAAAATTATCAGACCTTGGGGAGTTTGCATTAATTGAATATTTAACAAAAAACATAAAATTAAAAAATAAAAGCTCTAAATATGGAGTAGGCGACGATGCGGCCGTAGTGAGAACAAGCAAAACACAAGTGGTTACAACTGATATTTTAACCGAAGGAATACATTTTGATTTTACATATACACCGGCAAAACACCTTGGTTATAAGGCCGCAGTTGTTAATTTTTCAGACATTTATGCTATGAATGCAATGCCAAAGCAAATGTTGGTTTCAATAGCTGTATCAAGTAAAATCTCGTTAGAATTAATTAACGATTTTTACGAAGGTTTATATCTTGCTTGCGAACGTTATGGCGTTGATGTAGTTGGTGGCGACACAACATCATCGTTAACCGGAATGACAATAAGTATAACCGTTATTGGCGAAGCTAATGCAAAAGATATTGTGTATCGTAATGGAGCCAAAGAGACTGATATAATATGCGTTACAGGCGATTTAGGCGGAGCATATATGGGATTACAGTTATTAGAAAGAGAGAAAAAAGTTTTTGAAGAAGTTGGAGCTCAACCAGATTTTGCCGGAAAAGATTATGTTTTAGAGCGCTTCTTAAAACCTGAGGCTCGCCAAGATACAATAAAATTACTACAAGAAATTGGAGTAAAACCAACATCAATGATTGATATTTCTGATGGATTAGCTTCTGAAATGCACCATATATGTAAGCAATCAGGAGTTGGATGTAAAATTTATATTGGTAAAATTCCTATCGATTATGTTACTGCTGAAGTTGCTGATAGTTTAAATATGGAACCATTAATTCCTGCTCTTAATGGTGGCGAAGACTATGAGTTACTTTTTACAATCTCGGTAAACGATTTCGAAAAAATTAAAAAATATCCTCAAATAAAAGTTATTGGTCATATTATGGACAAAGACCAAGGCTTAAACCTAATAACCGAAGACGATAATTTTATTGAACTAAAGGCCCAAGGTTGGGATAATTTAGAGTAATTAACTATGTATTACTACCTTTATGCGAATACAACTATTATTTATAGACACTTATTTTTGATTTATATCGTAACCTATTCCTAGTCCAATAAAATCGGCAACAGAACCATTTCTAGTTTTTAAATAGCAGCTAAGAAACAAATTCTTACTAACATAATAGTTAAGTGTTACAATAATATAACTACTACCTTTATGAGACACATTACTTGTTAAATATGTTCCAAATTGAAGCGTTAGTCTTAAATTATAAATCATTAAATGATGTGCCAAATGAATACCTAAATAGCTTAAATCTGAAAAATTGGGATCTTCAATTCCTGGATCTGGAAATTTTCTTAAAGCTGATTCGTAAAAGCCATCTAAACCAAAACCTATTTTACCTACCCTACAATATTTATATGCATAATCTAACGATAACGAGCCGGCAAAATATGTTGCTCCATCATATATTGCATTTGTTGTAGTTTTACCTCCTCCAACTGCTAATATTTGTAGATTTGACCTTCGTTTAAATTTAGATAATTCTTTTTTCTCGAACTTATTTCTTGTAAAATTTTTTTTATTATTATTAAAATTATAAATAATACTTGGGCTTATTCCCATTAAATTCACTCCAATATTTGGTGTTCTTACCGCTCCATTTGAGAAATGTGTTAATTCAAGATTAAGTGAAATATCTAGTCGTTTTGAAATAGTGTATGAAATACCCGTACCTAAATTAAAATAACTATTTATATTTGAGCCTATTACTTTTTGTTCACTGTTTGTGATAGGATTATATTTATTAAAGCCAAAAGAAATTCCTGCCGAAATTTCCCAATTCCAAGTAAATTTTTTTCCTCTAATAATAGGGGGTTTTAAAAACATGTAAATAGCTTGCGGAGAACCGAGCTCGTTACTATAAAACCATATTTTATAAAATCCTAAACCATATATTGGATAACTATATATTTGATCCCATTCTTGTTTAATTCCGCTTGATTGGATACCTGCTCTAATATTTAGAGCATTATATGGGTTATCAACTATTGATTGCACATCGCTTCCTGTTTTTCTAGCAAATTTTCCATAATGATATTTAATTTCAATAAATTTCTGATTTGTTTGCTTAAGAAGTGTTGTTTCTTGAGAAATACCTGATAATGTTATCGTTAGGAATATTATTAAAAATAATTGCTTCATAAATTTATTAAGTAGCTCTCTTTTCTGATTTATTTTTTGTTAACAAAAGTATAAAAAAACAAACCCCTAAAAAACTTAATTTTTAGGGGTTAATAATGAACATATATTTGTTACGTATAGATACAAAGATAATTTATCCACTACAAGTATTTAAACTGTATATATTTAACGTGAATTCGATATAAAATTAATTTACAGTAACGTAAATGACATTATATTAAACTCATGTTATTTATGTTTTATAGTTTAAACATATCCAATAATTTTTGGTCAATCTCTGTTTCTAAGATTCCTTGATCAATTAATATTTGGAAGTAGTCTTTTACTTTTTTAACAAGTTCGTCACCATCTACGTATGTGAAATTAACTCTGTTTAAGAATAACTCAACATTTTCAGGTGGTTGACGCATCATATCAAACGAAAGATTTGCTGAATCTGTTTTGTTTTCATTTACCCATTTTATTGCTTCTTTTAGTTCATCTAAAACTACTTGTGCTATTTCAGGGTGATTACGTACAAACTCACCTTTAAATAAAATTCCGGCGTTAGGGAAACTACCAAAACCATCGTTAATTTCGTTCCAAATTTCGTTATAAGATATTATTGAAACTTCTTCGCCCATTTTTTCCATTGTTTTAATGGCATAACTAGCTTCTGGTTCTCGTAATATAACTGTGTCGGAAACACCTCTTACAAAGTTCATTAAAATTTCTTCAGGACGACCAAAAGGTTCACCATATTTAAACGAAAAATCGTTATAATTTAAACCTTTTGCTTCAATTACATATTTTGTAATTTTTGCAGGTGGAGCTTCAGCAAATAATGGTGTTTCAATATCATGACCTATTAAATCTTTCAATCCTTTAGCTTTGTAACCACGAGTTAAAATACTAAAGTTATCCCAAACAAAAAGTGCAGGTACTTTTACATCATTTTCTTTTAGTTTTGCTGATGTTATTACTGCAGAAAAGCTAATATCAGCTTTTCCGTTAACAATCCAACCAAGGTGTTTTTCGGTTTCTTCCCAAACTTTAAGCTCTTTTATATTTACAGCTTTTCGTATTTTGTCAGACTGCAAAAGTCGCATTATTACAGGGTATGCAACAGGTGTGGCAGATTGTATTACTACATTTGGTTTTTCGCTGTCGTCTTTTTCATCGGCTCCACGTTCTCTTACTTTTTTGTGAAAAAACACTTGAACTTCTTGCTCTGAAATTATTCTTGTATGATGTTCAAAGCCCATTTCAGAGAGCATATTTATTATAGGAATTGGCTCAAAACGTTGAACTAACCTAAAGCCTTCGTCTTCTTCTGTATCATAAGCCTTTTTAATAATAATATCGAAAGGGTCGGTTGTCATACGGCGAACATCAAGTATATCGAAATCTTCCATACGGTCGTACCAATGTAATACTCTTTCGGCCTTAGGGTTAAATATTGAAATACGGTTTTCTCTACCTTTCTCAACATTGTATTTAAAGCCTAATCCTTCTACTGTTTTTAATAATGCATAAGGCATTTCAACATCAATAATAACTATATTTTCTTGAGGCTTTAACTCGTTTACTTTTTGCACAATTTCAGGTAAAGTATCGTCGTTTAAAATATAACGCTCGTTACTTTCTTCCCAAATAATTTCTTCACCTATAAAACTTTGTTCTTTTGTATTTGTTGAAATACATTCAGGTGCATTTTTAATAAGTTCTTCCGAAACTCCCAAATAATCGTTTATTGTGTGTAAAATTTCGCAAACCGATACACCTGTTAGTTTTGCAGCATCTTTAAACGATGCAAAGCGAGCTAAAGTATTATATAAAGCCGGTTTCTGAAGTTTTGCAAATTTAGGTGATAGTTTTACCAAAATATCTTTTAAATCGGGATATTTATCAAGTGTTTCTTTAATATTAGCACTAGATAATATTGGTTTTATTGATGTATCAATTTTTTCTTCTTGTTTTGAAATTGCATCAACAGGACAAATATCTAAAGCTGCATCACAATTTTTAATATCTTCATCAGTTTGTGGTTGCATTTTTAAAAATGCTTGGTTTCCGTTCATATCAAAATTATCTTTGGCTACATCTATACATGCCTGACAACCAATACATTCTTCCGATACATTATATTTTATAGTTTTCATCTCTATATATTTTTTTACAATACAAAGTTAATATATATATTTAGGTAGTTCAATACCTATATGTTGGTATTTTTCCATTTAGGTTTAATAAATAGCGAACTTATTCCTGTAAAAATAATATAAAAAGGATAAATTATAAACAATAAAGGAATAAATAATGCTAAATTTAGTTTGTTATAATATTTTATGTAAATAATTGCTGTGATACTTTCTGCAATAAACTTAATTATTAAAAATGATAAAAATATAAGTGTAAATTTAGTATGAAATATTATTAAAATAAGAGCAATAACACTTAATATATTTACTAATATTGCAAGTAAACTAACAATAATTATTAATGTATTTTTAAATGTGTTTGATTTACCAATCCAACGGATACGTTGATTAAAAAAGTTTTTAATATTTGTTTCGGCAAAAGTATAAACTGTTGTATCTTGAGATTTTATGTAGCTTATTTTATCAGAAAATATTTTTTTTACTTTTTCAAGAAAAAACATATCGTCGCCTGAAGCTTTTTTATTTATACTTTCAATAAAAATTGGTATTAAATCGTTGCTATATGCTAAATTAGCACCATTTGCCATTAATGGTATTTTTAATAATGCCGAACCAGCTGTTATTCCCGCAATATTTGTAATTTCTAACGATTGTAATTTTTGGAAAAATCCAAGTTCGTTTGTGTAAAGAACCGGAGCTAACGCGAGTTTAAAGTCCATTTCTTTGTAATATGAAGCAAAAGTATTTATCCAGTTTTTATTAAAAATAACATCAGCATCGGTATGTATAATAAGTTGATTTTTTGCATAACTTAAACCGTATTTTAACGCTTGTTTTTTTCCTGTTGTATTTTCAAGATTTAATACTCTAAATCTTTGGTCGTTTAAAGTTTCTTTTTGTGCTATTTCTAAACTATTATCATTTGAATTATCGTTTATTAAAATATAATTAACAAGTTGGTTATTATAATTTTGAGCTTTTAAATAATTAATAAGATTCTTTATGTTATTTCCCTCATTTTTAAATGCAACAATAACATTTACACTAATATTTGCTGTATTTTTTGCAATGTAATTTGGTTCAGAAATAAACCGCTTTATTATTAAAGTTAAGAATATAAAGTATAGTAGTATTATAGCTAAAATAAATATCAAAATTATAAATTGTTTTTATTAATATATTTTATACCTTCTCTGGTGCTAAGTGGTTTTAAATCGGTTGTTTTAATAAATTGTTTTACTTCTTGAGGGTTATGTTTAGAATATTCGCGAAGTGCCCAGCCAATAGCTTTTTTTATAAAAAACTCATCATCATCTTTTGCAATAAAAATTAGTTCTTTAAGTAAGTTAAAATTAGTTTGTTCTTTATATCTTAATTGCGATATTATTGCTGACCGTTTAAGCCAAAAATTATCAGAATTTATCCATTTTGTGATATATTTATTTTGTAATTTTTTATCATTAATAAATAATTTACCAACCAAGTTTGGAGCAATAACATCAATGGTATCCCACCACGATTTTGTTTGTATTAATTCTTCTAGTAAATCAATAATATTTGAATCTAATTTATTGAGGTTTTTTTGTAATAATTCCATTGCAAAATATTGCAACTCACGCTCATCTGAATTCCAAAAGTTTAGTACAATATATTCAGTATCGTTAACATCCGGATAACCATATTTTTTAATAATATTTCGTTGTAATTCTTTTCTTAAAGGCGATTTTAAGCCAAAAAAACGAAACTGATTTCGCATATATTTTTCCATCTGTATTGCATCAGCTTTGATGGCATTGTTCACAAAACAAGAATAAATATTTTCAATAAATAAATCTTTATCTATCATTAAAATAAGAATTAAAATTGGCGAAAGTTACAATTAATTATTATTAGTTGCTAAAATTACTTAGTTTTGTGGTTAATGATAAAAGAAGAAGATATACAAAAAATTATTGACGTATTTAACAATAATTCAAGCTTCGATTTTAGCGAATATTCTGATAAATCGTTTAATCGAAGAATTGAGAAAATATTAATAGATGAGAAATATACAATTGATACTTTAGTTAAAAAAATATCAAAAGATTCTTCATATCTAAATTACATAAAAAATAAAATTACTGTTAATACTACCGAGTTATTTCGTGATTCAGAAATGTGGATTTCGCTGTATAAACCGTTAAAAAAGTATCTTAATAATAAAAATAGAATAAATATTTGGCATGCAGGAGTTTCTTCGGGAGAGGAATTATATAGTATGCGCATTTATTTAGATGGAATAGGATATAATGGTAACGCACATTCTGTTGGCACTGATATTAGTGATAAAATTCTTGAAGTCGCAAAAAAAGGTATTTATAAAAATAATATTATTGCAAATTATATCGATAATTATAATTTGGTAAAAAATAGTTTATCTGAATTTGAAAATTTTAAAAATTTTTCGAATTATATATTGAATAATAGTAAAACAAATTTGCTTGAAATTAAGCCAGAATATAAAGAAAATATTGATTTTAAAATATTAAATTTAATAAATACTGATTACAATTTTGACAAGAAATTTGATGTGATAATGTGTCGTAATGTGCTTATATATTTTAATTTAGACTTGCAGAACAAGATAATAGACCGGTTTCGTAAACTTTTAAATAATAATGGTTTGCTTATTTTAGGGGCTCACGAAAGTATTATGCCTCCTTTATCTAGTAAGTTCGATAATATTAATAATATTTATATAAAAATATAAAAAATCAGTAATACTACTGATGTTTAATATAATAATAAACACTTCCTTTGCATAAGAATAGTTTAATATTCTCATAGGTACAGTTTAGAAGCCAAAATTCTCAGTTTTGGCTTTTTTTATTTAGTTTTAACTATATTCAATATAATTTCAAAACAATTTGTATTATGCCGATAAATAATCAAATAACCATAAAAAACAAAGTAAATTTATAGTCTATTTTGATTACTAATCCGTATAAATAAAATTATAGCAATTAAAATAATAAATAAAATTTCATAAGCTCAATAAAAATTAAGAATTTTGTAAAAAATATAAATTTATGGCTTTTTTACGAACCATTTTAATAATTGTATTTGTTGTTTATGTACTAAAATTAATAGGCAGATATGTAATACCATTACTTATTAAACGACAAATAAATAAGTTTCAACAAGAAAATAATAAGCAAAATTATCAACAAAAACCTGAGGGTGAAGTTACTGTTGAAAGCAATAAAATAAATGATAAAAAATTTAATTCAGACGAAGGCGAGTATGTCGATTATGAAGAAATTAATTAATAATTAAATACATAAGCAACCTTTTTTCTTTTTAATAAGTCTATATAAACGAAAGCTTACTTTATACATAAACAAATTCGGTAATTGTTTATAAAGGTTACAAATAGCCAGCAGAAATGCTGGCTTTTTTATTTTACGTAAAAAGATGAAAAAACATTTGAAAATAAAATTATTATTAGTTGCTATATTAATAATATCTTAAGTTGTAATTGGTCAAAATAATAAAAACATTAACAATAATAATGACGAACTGCTATATGTTATATTAATTTAATTTCAAGACTACCAACATACAAATATACTATTATGACGATAAATAATCAAATGATTATAAAAAACGAACGTAAATTTATAGGCAATTTTGATTACTAATCGATATTAATGATATTGGTCAAGTGTTTTGTTATTAGTATAAATAAATAGTTTTAGCTAGGACAGTATTAATTTTATACAATTATTTATTTGCAAAACCCCAACAATTTTAATACATTTACCGTACACACTTATACACATTTTTTATAATTAATACATACTGCTATTGAATAAATTTTACATTAAAATAATTCGACTTTCTGTAATTTTATTATTGATGACTTATTCATCAATAAATTCCTTCTCACAATCTTGTACAATAACATCAAAGGCAAACGATATTTTACCTGATAATTTATGTGCACCGGTTGATGTGAGTTGGGAAATAACTTACCGAGGAGTTGACGATGGTGGTAGTTGGCCAATTGAAATTATTGTTGATTGGGACGATGGAAACATTGAAACAGTATCAGCAACAAATACAAATACTTCAACTCACGAATGGCAAATTACAATTACTCACGTATATCCTGTAGGAGGAAACAGATGTAATTATAACCCTAATGCACAATTAATAGTAAATGGCGTAACTTGTACAAGTAGCATTCAAGAACAAAATGTTACAGTATGGGATACCGATAATTATAACGGCGGACAGTTAGAAATAACTCCTGCCGTTTTTCCTATCTGCGTTGGTAGTGATGGCTCAGTAACTTTTACCGATGCAAGTTTATGGAATTGTGTGCCACCTGTTGAAAATGACAATCCAAATGGAGCTCATAGATGGACACAATGGGTTTACGGAACAGCATATACATACAATAATGTTGAAGTTGACGGTAGTGTACAATCTTATCCTTTTTCTGGAAATGTTGTTGAAACAACCAGTAATCCGTCATATAATCCTGAGGCACCAAACAATACAAGTTTACCTTGCTACGGACCAAATACGGGGAATGTAGGCGAATATTGGGAAATAACTCTTAATAATTGGAATTATTGTAATCCATACGACCAAGGTTACGACCCTGTAACAACCACAGCAATAATAATTGTAGTTGATACACCTGATGCAACAATAAATCCAATAGGACCATTCTGTGCAAACGACCCTGCTGTTAATTTAACGTCGGTTACCGGTGGAGGAACTTGGTCTGGGAATGGTGTTACAGGTCATAGTTTCGACCCTGCTGCTGCAGGACCGGGTACTCATACAATAATTCATACTGTAACTAGTGCCGATGGCTGCGAAGGAATGGCTACACTAGATGTAACTGTTTATGCAATTCCAACAGTGAATATTTTACCCGGGAATTCTGCCGAAGTTTGCCCTGGCGATATATTAAATTTAGATGGAAATCCAACTCCGGGTGATGGAACAATTACTACTCATTTATGGGCAGGCAACACTTCACCCTTGAGTAATGTAAATATTCAAGACCCGTTTTTCAGTACAAACTCACAAGGAGTTTATAATATGGTTTATACTGTTACAGATGATAATGGCTGTTCTAATTTTGATAATATTTCGGTAGCAGTTAATCCTGTTGTAGCTAATATTATTCCTGACCCTGCTGAAATTTGTGCAGGTGCTGATTTAATTCTAAATGGAAATCCATCAGGAGGAACTGGAAATTACACAACTCACGTTTGGACAGGTGATATTTCTAATCTTGATGCTACAAATACCCAAAGTGTTACTTTTAATTCAAACACGATAGGTACATATAATTTCACATACACTGTAACCGACGATAATGGTTGTACAGGCGATGATGACATAACAGTTACTGTTTACGAAAACCCCATTGCTGATGCAGGTATTGATGATAGCACCTGCTCAAACACAATTAATCTAAATGCAAATCCTTCGGTAGGAATTGGTGATTGGAATCAAATTGCAGGTCCGGGAAATACAGTTTTTACAGATACAGCAAACGCTACAACACTAATAACTGTAGATGAGTACGGACTATACACATACACTTGGTCTGAAAGTTTTGGACCTTCTTGTTTTGATGAAGATACAGTACAAATTAGATTTACCGAACAACCTGTTGCCGAAGCCGGTAATGATGGCGGAATTTGCGGATACACATATCAATTACACGCAATTCCTTCGGTAGGTGTAGGTATTTGGACAATGCAAAGTGGTCCCGGAAATGTTACTTTTTCTGACGTTAACGACCCCGATGCAACTGTAACAGCCGATGCTTACGGAAATTATTATTTAATTTGGACAGAGGATAATGGTTACGGTTGTACTGATAACGATTATGTTCTAGTATCATTTAATTTAGTGCCAACACCTTCGTTTACTCCGGTAAACCCTGATGGCTGTACTCCTTTTACCGTTGATTTTACAAATACATCAACAGGAGGCTCAACTTACAATTGGGATTTTGGAACCGGCGATACTTCAAACATTGAGAATCCTACCTATACTTTTTACAATAATACACCAAACGATATAACTTACAATATACAATTAGCAGTTAATAATCCTGGTTGTGGCGATACAATTATTCAACAAGTTACAGTACACCCTTCGCCAAATGCTAGTTTTACTACAAATGCAATTCCTGCTTGTAGCCCAATGACTGCCGATTTTACAAATACATCAATAGGCTCTGATACTCACATTTGGAATTGGGGCGATAATTCGCCTTTAGATACTGCTAATAATGCAACTCATACATTTTACAACGATACTACATTTATTTTAAATTACGAAGTAAGTATTGTAGCAATATCGGTAAATGGTTGTACCGATACGGCATCGCAAATTGTAACAGTTTATCCAAATCCAGATAATAGTTTTACGGTTACGCCTGATAGTGGCTGTACACCTCAAACAGTGCAATTTACAGCCGGTCCAACAGGGCAAACATATTTCTGGGATTTTGGTAACGGAACTACACAAATGGGTAGTAATGTTACAAATTCAATTTATACTTACAACGGAAATACCGACACAACTTTTTATATATCATTAGTAACAACATCGTATTTTGGTTGTATCGATACATCATATAATCAAGTTACAATTTCGCCAACACCGGAAGCTGATTTTTACATTAATACTAACGATGGTTGTGCTCCTTTAACTGCCAATTTTGTTAATACATCTACAGGTGCGGTTAGTTATATATGGGATTGGGGCGATGGCACTACCGATACAACTACTGCAAACAATATTTCGCACGATTTTGGAAATGTATCTAATAATGCAATAACATATACAATTGTTTTAACAGCAATAAATGCACAAGGTTGTACATCGCAAAAAACACGTACGCTTATTGTTTATCCTGAGGTACACGCTTATTATATGGCAGATACAACAGGCTGCTCGGCTTTAAATGTTGATTTTAACAATCAATCATCAGGAGCAACAACGTATTTATGGCATTTTGGAGACAATAATATATCAACTGAAGAAAACCCATCACATTTATATGAAAATAATACTGCTTTCGACGAGAGTTATACTGCACAGCTGGTAGCCACATCGCAATATGGTTGCTCAGATACTTACGAGCGAGAAATTATTGTTTACCCATCGCCAACAGCAATATTTACAGTTAGTCCTAATGTTGTAGATTTACCTTACGCTCAGGTAACAATAACAAACTATACAGTAATAGGAAACTGGACATACTCGTGGGATTTTGGAGATGGTTCAACATCGGATTACGAACAGCCGGGCAGCCATTTATATACAAATTATGGCGATTATAATATTTGGTTATACGTAACAGGTTCTCATTGTTCAGATTCTGTTTTTCATCAGGTAACTGTAAATGCTCCGGAGCCTATTGCCGCATTTTTTGCATCAGATAATGGTTGTGCTCCTTTGGAGGTTAGTTTTGCAAATCAAAGTCAATATGCCGACAGTTATCATTGGGATTTTGGCGATGGAAATCAATCTAACAAGGAAAACCCAACATATACTTATTATGATGCCGGTACATATTTAGTAAGTTTGACAGTAAGTGGTCCGGGAGGTCAAGACACATATATTGGAGACTCAATAGTGGTTTATCCGAAAGCTAAAGCGTTTTTTAAAATTGCTCCATCGGTAGTATATATTCCTGACCAGCCAATTCATTGTTACGATTTATCGGAAGGCGATGTAAGTATTTGGACTTGGAGTTTTGGAGATGGAGAAACTTCAGACGAACAAAGTCCTCAACATTTTTATGAAGATGAAGGTATTTATAATATTTCGTTAACCGTTAATACTGAGCATAATTGCCCCGATACTTATACCATTGAACGAGCTGTTACTGCCGAAAATGTAGGCGAAGTTATAGTTCCTAATGCATTTACACCAAGTCAGGGAGGTTCAAATGGTGGTGATTACGACCCTAACGATTTTAGTAACGATGTTTTCCACCCTGTTTTAAATGGAGTTGAGACCGATTATTATGTATTCAGAATCTTTAACCGTTGGGGTGAACTAATTTTTGAAACTAGCGATAAAAATAAAGGTTGGGACGGTTATTATCGAGGCAAAGAATGTAAGCAAGATGTTTATGTTTGGACAGTTGAAGGTAAATATATAAATGGTATTAGTTTTTTTAAAAAAGGTGATGTAACTTTATTAAGATAAGAATGAAAAATATTTTTTACATATTATTAGTTTTATTTTTAATTTCGGTTTCTGTTACTAAAGGACAGGAATATGATAGGCATTACAAGCAATTAAAAATTCAAGCTGATGATGAGTACAATTACGATAACTATTCATTAGCATTACCCTTGTATTCTCAGCTTTATGAATTAGATACAAATAATTGTGAAATAAGTTATAAGTTAGGAACTTGTATTTTCTATTCAAGAAGAAACAAAAAAGGGAGTATAAAATATTTTGAAAAATCTAAAGACAAATATGTTGATTCCTATTATTATCTTGGTCGTCTTTATAGATTAAAAAAGCAATTTAATAAATCATTAAATGCTTTTAATACTTACAAAAATTCAAATGGAATAAAAATGTATTGTGAAAATATAGTAGATTTTTATTTAGCAAAAACAATTAATGCTAAGCAAATGGTTGGGTCTGTTTCTGAATACACAGTTAGTAATATTGGTAATAAAGTAAATACAGCTTATCCTGAATATGGACCCTTAATAAATTCTGACGAAACAAAATTATATTTTACTTCACGAAGAAAAGGAGGTGTTGGTGATTTAAAAGACCCCAATAATGAGTATTTTGAAGATATATATGTTGCGAAAAACAGAAATGGCATTTGGGCGAATACAAAAAATATAGGTAAACCTGTAAATACAGCTTCTCATGACGCAACAGTTTGTTTATCGAATGATAACAAAACATTATATATATATAGAACTAATAAATTCCTTACTGGAGGTGATATTTTCACATCTAAATATGAGAATAATACATTTTCAATACCTAAAATAATAGAAGCAGAGATAAATTCGCCAGAAGGAGTTGAAAGTTGTGCTAGTTTAGCACCTGACCAAAAAACATTATATTTTTCGAGTAATAGAGCCGGAGGTTATGGAGGAAAAGATATATACAAAGTTGTAAAGTTACCAAATGATAAATGGAGTAAAGCAATTAACCTTGGTTCAATCATAAACACACCTTATGATGAAGATGCTCCGTTTATTCAAGCTGATGGGGTTACGCTGTATTTTAGCTCAAGAGGACATAAAAATATGGGTGGTTATGATATTTTTAAAACTATAAAAGATGAAAAAGGTAAGTGGTCGTTTCCTGAAAACTTAGGATACCCGGTAAACTCGGTTAGCGATGATATATTTTTTGTGGCAAATCCGGAAGGAACAGCAGGTTATTTTTCTAGTAATAGAGAAGGAGGATATGGTGCAAGCGATATTTACAAAACAGAATTTCCTGATGTTTTTACTGAAAATTTATTATTAAAAGGTCGTGTTGTATCTGATACATCAAATCTTCCCATAAAAGCCACAATTACAATTGTTGATTATGATACAAAAGAATTGCAAGGAATATATAGAACAAATGGTATAACAGGAAAATTTATTATGGTGTTGTTACCAAAAAGGCATTATAAACTAATTGTTGAGGCTGAAGGTTTTCATAGTTATATTGATGATATTGACATGACTGAAAAGTTAAGAGTTCAAGATTTGTTTAAGAACATTAGAATGAAAAATATAGCTAATGAGTAGGTTTTATATTACAATATTATTCATAATTATTTTTGTAAAAGTTTCTTTTACACAAGACGCACATTTTACTCAATTTTACGCTTCACCTTTGTATTTAAGTCCCTCTTTTGCAGGAAGTACTGCCGGCGATAGAGTAGTTGTAAACTTTAGAGACCAATGGCCATCTATACCAGGAGCTTTTGTAACTTATTCAATTTCGGCTGATCATTATTTTCCCCGTATGAATAGTGGTATGGGTATTTATATTTTTCGTGATCAAGCAGGTTCAGGACATTTAGCTACAACAAATTTTGCATATCAATATACTTATAATATACGATTATTTAAGAAATGGAATATTAGACCTGGTGTACAGTTCTATTATACACAACGTTCTATAGATTTTTCTGAATTAATTTTTAATGACCAACTTACTCAAGTAGGACAAACTAGTTCTACTATTGAGGTTCCATCACAAAATAAAGTAGGTTATTTTGATTTTGCGTTGTCAGCATTAGCATATTCTGATATTCAGTGGTATGGTTTTACAATTGATCATATTGCTACACCTAATCAATCCTTAAAACATACTATCAGTAATGTGCCTATAAGATTTGTTTTTTTTGGAGGATATAAAATTATGTTACAAGGAAAACCGGGTAGTTATGCAGAAGAAAGTATAAATATTGCATATAATTACCGTGCACAAGGTAAATTTGACCAAATAGACATTGGTGGTTATTGGACAAAATACCAGTTTGTTGTAGGTCTTTGGTACAGAGGTATTCCCGGACTTAAAAAGTATGCACCAGGACATCAGAATAACGATATGATTGCTGTTTTAGGTGGTTATGAGTTTAAAGCTATAGGTTTGAAATTTGCATATAGTTATGATTTTACGGTATCAAAACTTGTAGGAAAAACTGCAGGTTCTCATGAAATATCAATAATATTTTTGTTTAACCAAAATCGTAAAATACGTAAAAGACATAGAACTGTCATTGTTCCTTGTCCTAAGTTTTAATGTGTAAACATTAATTATACCTATTAGTAATCAAAATTGTCGATGAATTCACTTCGTTTTTTATAACTCATTTGATTATCTATCGGTAGTTTTGAAATTAAATTAGTATAACATTAGAATGTAAAATAAATTGATGTGGTTTATCTTTAATATTTTCATGTTCATAAAATAGTTGATAAAAACGAAAATATATAATAAAAAACATTTTGTTAATTAAAATGATGTTATAATTTAGACAACTAAAATTTAGATTAATTAAAGATGAAAAATATATTGGTAATTGGTGCGGGATTATCAGCATCAAGTTTGATTAGGTACTTGTTAGAAAACTCTGAAGAACAAGAGTGGAAAGTAAATATAGGAGACTTATCGGAAGAACTCGCTAAATTAAAAGTTAACGGACACCCAAATGGTAATGCATTTAAGTTTGATGTTAATGATGTAAAACAACGTACTGAGTGGATAAAAAAATCAGATATTGTTGTTTCAATGTTACCTGCTTTTATGCATTTTGAAGTTGCCAAAGCTTGTGTTGAATATGGTGTAAATATGGTTACAGCATCTTATGTATCGAAAGAAATTTTAACCCTTAACGATGAGGCTGAAAAAAAAGATATTTTATTGCTTAATGAAATAGGTGTTGACCCCGGAATTGACCACATGTCTGCAATGCAAGTTCTTGATAGACTTAAAGATGAAGCTTGTCATTTAACTCAATTTGAGTCAAATACCGGAGGGCTTGTTGCACCAAAATACGATAATAATCCTTGGAATTATAAGTTTACTTGGAATCCAAGAAATGTTGTGTTAGCAGGTCAAGGTTCTGCATCACAATTTTTACACAATGGGCGTTATAAGTATATTCCTTATCATAAACTTTTTGAGCGTACTGAAAGAATTAATATTTTAGATTTGGGTGAGTTTGAAGTGTATCCAAACAGAGATTCTTTAAAATATATGAAAATTTATAATTTAGAGAATGTTGAAACAATGTTTAGAGGAACTATAAGACGTGTAGGCTACTCAAAAGCTTGGAATAGTTTTGTACAACTTGGGCTAACAGATGATACTTATATATATAAAGAATCGATGACACACACATATCGTCAGTTTATTAATAGTTTTACTAAATATGAAACAACTACACCTGTTGAAGAAAAAGTTGCGAACTATTTAAAACTTGATATAGAATCAAGAGTAATGTATTTATTACGTTGGACAGGTATTTTTGAAGATAAAGTTATTGGCTTAAAAGACGCAACACCAGCTCAAATTTTACAACATTTACTAGAGCAAAAATGGTCTATGGACAATGATGATAAAGATATGATAGTCATGCAGCATCAGTTTGTTTATGAAAATAAGGGTGTAATGAAAAAGTTAACATCATCAATGGTTGTTTACGGCGAAGACCAAACACATACAGCAATGTCTATTACTGTAGGTACACCTGTTGCTATTGCAGTTAAAATGATATTAAATGGAAAAATAAAATCGAAAGGGGTTAAAATACCTATTGATAAAGATATTTATACTCCAATTTTAACTGAACTTGAAAACTATAATGTTAAATTTATTGAGGAAGAAACAGATTATGAAGCTCCAAAAGAGTTTATATAAAAAAGTATCGCCTAGTTAACAAGCAAATGAGATGTTATTTTGGAAAACGGAACTTATATGTTTTAAAGAACTAGCTATTAAAACTAAACAGAAAAAGCAGGATTTATTCCTGCTTTTTTTCTGTTGTAGGTATTTTATATAAATTTTTAGGTTCTATTTTTCGTGGAATAATTTCTTCTTCAGGTTTCTTATTTTTAGCATTAAAATCTTCTATTAAGTGCCATTTACCCATTGTAAATTCGAGTGCATCGTAACTACCATCAGTAACATAAAATTCATACTGTCCTTTCATTGATTTAGGTTCTGGTCGTAAATGATCGATAATAATTTTTTTATATCGTATATCATAACGTACCGACATTACTATTTGTGAATTGTACTCAAAAATAATACGTTTATTTTTTCTGGTTTCACGATTAATTCTAAAAATATTTTTACCAAATTTGGGTTTACCACTACCTGAAAAATATAAAACATCAATAATCTTTTTTTGCGATAAATAATTATTTCCATCCCAACCAATTAGGGTATAGTATTTTTTTCCTGCATCTTTTACTTCTACTATTTGATAATACAGTGCTCCATACCAATGATTATGATATAAACTTAATTTTTCAGGGTCTAGCATTATTGCTGACTCGTCAACAAACATCCATGTATCAATACGGTTTTTCTTTTTATTTACATGTTGTAAAAAGCCAAAATATTTATATTCTCCATTTTTATATTTTATATTCCAAGTTATTAATCTAACTTTTTTATCGACAGAATAAATATTACCAATTTTTTTTATTGCAGAATAAGGATAATGAAAAGAGTTTTTTTGTTTTAAACTGTTATAAAAATATTCAACTAATATAGAATTTAGTGAATCTTTTTCGTTATCTGTTTTTATGTAACGTGTGCCATCATTTTCAAATAACATATTAAACCCCGAAACTAAACTATCTTCATCTTCAATAAATTGATAGTTATCTTGCGATTTTACAATAATCGATAATAAGAATAATAATATTGTTATTGAATATTTCATTAATAATGTTTATTTCGAATACAAACGTAAAAGTAACTATATTATTATAAAAACATGAACTAAACCTTATAATCCAAATAATGTTATAAAAGAAAGGCTGTCTAAAAAAGACAGCCCATTCTAACCTAAACTAACCTATATATTATTTAATAAATTTTATTGTTTTCACTGTATTATTAGATACTATTTTTGCAAAATATACACCACTGTTAAGCTCGTTAGTGCTAAGAGTTATTGTATTATTACCTTTGTAAGAATTTACAAAAACAGAACTTATTACTTTACCAGAGTAATTTATTATGCTAACTTTTACATTAGAATTTTGTGCTAGGTTATATTCAATTGTTGCTACATTTTTAACAGGATTTGGATAAATATTTACTCCTGATAATGCTTCAATTGTATTAATATTTGTTGCAACATTTTCATCAATTGTAATTACATCACCCCAAGTTTGAACTGATTTGTTTCCATTACAATCTAAAGCTATTTGCACATAATAGTTTCCATATTGCCCACTAAATGTATATGTTTCATAGAAAATATGTGATATTTGTTGGTCGTCAACAAAAGTCCACTCAACTTGGAAAGATAAAGAGTCTATCATTATAATATTACTAACATAAGCATCTACAACGGTAAAATTTATACAAGTGTCAATAGGCGAATTATAAAGAGAATCTGTTATTTGAGAGTTTGAGCTGTCATCAGCAGTAACATATGCTACACTTGCATCAGCACATCCATTGGCATCAATAACGGTTACTGTATAAGAACCTTCGCATAAATTAGATATAGTTTGTGTTGAACCATACGAACCCCAATCATAAGTATAAGGAGTTGTACCACCATATACGTTAGCTGAAACTTCGCCATTGCAAGCACCAGGTGTTACAATATCATTACTTGCTTCAACATGAAAATTAGCACAAGGGTCAGTTTCCTCAACATAAATAGAATCGCAAAATGTTGATTCACAACCACTATCAAAAGATGCTGTTAAACAAGCTGTAAAAGGTAAACTTGTGTATGAAAAAGTAAGATTTTGGGTTGTAAATGTTTCTCCATTAATTTGCCATTCCCATGAAGTTGCCGAAGTTTGAGGGTTAATCGAATCGCTTTCCCACGAACCGTCATAAAATTCTACAGTCATTGCATTTGTATCTACCGAGTAGGTAAAACTTGCATTACAACTTGCTTGTTGTCCGAAGCTTACAAAGCCGAACATTAAACCGATAATAAGTGTAAAAATAGTTTTCATTTTTTAAAATTTTAAATTATTAATTATATTTATTTGTCTTATAAACCCATGCTTTTATAAAGGTTGTCTATTAATTACTTATTTTTATTATTTTTTTTGTAATTAGGCTACCATTACGGCTTGTAGCTCTTAAAAAATACACGCCTCTTTCTAAATTTGATGTGTTTATTGTATAATTTTCTGAGTTTTTGGTAATATTACCACCTAAATTTATAAGCTTTCCTGAAATATTTATTATTGATATATCTTTTATATATTTTGCATTAATTGTTATGTTATTTGTAAATGGATTTGGATACGCTAAAATATTATTATCAACAATATTTTTCACCTCAATTATATTTCCTTGCATAATATGTACAAGGTTATTTATTGATGAATCGTTTTCTGCAGTTAAATTAACATTGAAAACTTGTGTTATTCGACCTGCTTTTTCGGTATAAATAGTGTATTCTCCATAAGGAATATCTTTTATTTCGAATTTTCCGGTATTGTCTGATAATGAATATTTAATTGCATTGTTTGAACTATTGATTAAAAATACTGCTATATTTTGAGCAATACCTTCATAATTTGTTTTTGTGCCTCCAAACCAATTTTGATTAAACACTGAAGTTTCAAAATTACTTCCGTAATCATATACAATTTTTCCTGAAATATAACCTTTTCCATGATTTATTTCTTCGTTATATTCTAGGTTAATATCTTTTATACAAATTGAATCTACATATACTATCTGTGCATCTTCATAATTTATTTTGTTTCCTGAGTAAGTAGGGAAATAAATTGGAAAATAATTTACATCAATATTAAAATATGGAATTGTATATATCAAATACTCTGCGGTATCAATATTATTAAAATTATAATACCCGTTTATAATTTGTGTATAAGCTACTGCCGTATAATCTGCCAATTCTTTTTTTATTAAAACGGCTATACCATTTGGTAATAATGCTGTTTTTGAATAAACATTACCTGATAATGACGGCGTTAACTGAGGTTCGTTTATAGTAATTGTTGTATCAGTACCACAACCAATACTATCGGTTATCGATAAAGTATATATTCCTGCTGTTAAATTGTTTATATCTTCTGAATTTTCGCCATCGCTCCAAATATAATTTACATAACCTGTATTGTTATATACCGATACATCTATACTACCATTGTTTCCTCCATAAGTTGAAACATCAATTTTGGTATATGTTATATATATATTGCATGAATCGGCAGGTGGCTCAACAATAGTTATAGATGTATCGATCTGACAATTAGGGTTATCTGACACATAGACGGTATAAGTGCCAGCAGTTAAATTGTCTATATCTTCGGTTGTTTGTCCTGAGTTCCAATAAAAATTTGGCGTTCCAGAATTATTGTACACCGTAATATCAATACTTCCATCGTAACCTCCATTGACTGATACATCAGTTTTTATGTATGTTAAATACATATTACAAGGTACAACAAAATATACCGAGTCGCAAAATGTTGATGAACAAGTATCGCTAAATACAGTTGTTAAACAAACATCGTAATTATGTGATAAATCATTGTATGTATGAATTGGATTTTGCTCTGTTGATGTAGTACCATCGCCAAACTCCCAATACCAGGAAACGGCTAATGCAGTATCTAAATTTACCGATGAATCAGAAAGCTGAACTGTTCCTTGTTGTAATATTTCAATATTAAATCCGGCAATACAATTTTGTGAAAAAATATTTACCGTTACTATTAATAATATTATTGTTATAATCTTATTCATATTATTTACAAATTAAAAGGTATATCTCACACCAAAGTTAATACCAAAAATATTTATTTTCTGACCATAAATATTTGTACTTTCAATTATCGATTTTAAATTGTAACGATAATAAGGATAAACCATTAAGCTATATTTATTATTTACATTATATCTAACTCCTGCACCAAATACCAACCAAAAATTAGGCTTTATATATGGTGTATTATTGTTTTGAATTAATGCTCCATCACTTGTTTGATAAGTATAAGTAGATGTTTTAATAAGTAACCCCGTAATTAAACCTCCGTTTACAAAAGGAGAGAATTTTTTACCACGATTAAATACATACTCAACTGTTAATGGAAACTCAACATATTTATATTTGTTTGTTTTAAGTGCTGTTTTTTCTTCTAAAGAAGTGTCTATTCTTATTTCCATTGTTGAATCAACTAACGTAATTTGAGTTGAGTCAATAATTGGAGTCATTACACTATCGCCTTGTATTAGTGAATCTAAGTTCCAATAAAAAGTTGTGTCTAACTCCCACTCATTATGTGTTGTATAATCGTAATAGTTAACATTAGTTAATGTTTGTTCGTTATATTTTGTATCAAGTTTCTGATTAAATTCGCTATAAGCTACACCTAAATTTACAGCAAAATTCTTAAATTTATAACCTGCACTTATTCCAATATTATAACCAAAAGCTGGATTAGTCTCTGAGTTTAATTTATCGGAAATAACTGCAAACTCACTACTATTATTTTTAAAATTTGAGTTTGAATAGTTTGGTGAGAAATATAAATCGGCATACCAACGATTTGATGGTAAAACTATTAGCTCGTTATTCATATTATAACCAACTGTATCGTCTGGTATTTGTAATTTGGGTAATTCTAAAGTTTGTGTATTAATTTTTTGACTTAATAAAACTGAATTTTTATAATCTAAGAAGCTAATATTGCTTTGTTTAGTTGTTTGTTTCTGCAATAAAGTTGTTTGACTATTTATCGTATTATTCGTGATACTTTCTTGAGTTAAATTATCAGATACTGATTGTTTTGCAATAAAAGCAGTTTCAACATTTTTAGGTTTAATGCTATTATTAGTTTGCAATATTTCATTTTTATTAGGTAGTACAACAATATTTTCTTTTGCAAGTTCTTGTTTTTCGTTAATTGGAGTAGACTGCTTAGTGTTGGCAGTTTCTAAAATTGTATTATCAGTTATTAACTCTTCTTGTTTAGTATCTTCTATTACAGTAGTAGAAATGTTATTTTCTGCAACACTTTCTGTTTCAAGTTTATTATTATTTTCAAGTTTAACTTCTGATTTATTATTAGTGTTTAAAACAGAAATTTGTGTACAATTAACATGTTCTGCCTCGTTTGTATTTTCAATAATTATATTATTTGTTTTATTATCATTTATTTTTATTGTTTTATTAGTTGCATCAACATTTTCCGCTATATTATTGATACTACTATTTGTATAAAACCAAATAAAACTTGTTAGCATTATAGTAAAAAATGCAAATGTTCCCATTTGTAAATATATGTTTTTCATTAAATTATGATAAAACATACGTTTCTTTATCTTTTCTTTTACCGTAGCGGACGGCTTAACTTCAATGTTTTCGAGTGAATCGAAAAACAAATCGTCAATATTGTTTAAATCTACATTCATACCAAACTAACTATTTTTTTTTTCGGTGAATTTATCTTCTCTTTTATTCTTTTTTGCAAAAGTTTACGTGCTTTAAAAAGCTGTGTTTTTGAAGTATTTACCGATATTCCTAACTCAATAGCAATATCTTGATGCGAATACTTCTCAAAAATATAAAGGTTAAAAACTAATTTATAACCTTCTGGTAACTCTTGCACAAGTTGTAATATTTCCTGTTGCGAAATGGTGATTGATTGTTCCGTTTCTTCAGGTTCGTAGCTTAACGATTCGGTATTTTCCTCATTAATATCAGAAAAAATATTATGCTTTTTATTATCTCTAATATAATTAAGTGCGGTATTAACAATTATTCTTTTCATCCAAGCTGAAAAGGAATTTACAGTATTAAAATCATACTTATCAATTTTTGTAAATACTTTTATAAAACCCTCTTGTAATATATCTTCAGCTTCAGATTTATTTTTTGCATAACGCATACAAATACCTAGCATTGCACCAGCATACAAATCATAAATTTGCTCTTGTGCATAGGACTTGCCTTTTTTGCAATCTGCTATTATTTTTATGTCTAAAGCCATTTATTACTTTGTAATAACACAAAAGTTGTGAAAAGGTTGTCTGAGTTTTTGTATAAATTTAATTAATTTTATTGAATGGTATTGTTTTTGTTTAATAAATATTAAATTTATAAAAATTTAAACATGAAAAAAACTGTACTTATTTTATTTTTATTACTAATTATTAGTAATATTTATTCACAAAATTTAGTAATAGTATCAGCCGAAAATTATAACTTTACAGCATATATTAATCAACAAAAGATTAATTCTCAGCCATCTAAAATGGTTAAAGTAACAGGACTTACTGATAGATACTATAATGTTACTATTTATGTTGGAAATAGAATAAATCCAATGAAAGCAAATTTATATATACCACCTTCATCAGAAATAGTTTATGAGTTTTATGTTGCAAATAATGAATTTCCTCAAGGACAATTTTTGGTTAGAGATGTTTTTCCATTAAATAATGGGCAAACAAATAGTGGAAACAATATTTTTCCGTGGAATGGGAATACTTCAAACAATAATCAACAAGGAACAATAAATATTAACATAAATAACAACTCTAATTCTAACAGCAACTCTAATGTAAACAATAACTCAAATGCTGGAAGTGGAAATATTTATATTCCAGGTTATATAGGCGAAATAGGTTGTACTCCACCTTTAACATCAAGTAAATTTAATACCATGCTAAGTACCATAAATAAACAAAGTTTTAGTGATACTAAATTAAAAGTTGCAAAACAAATAATAAGTTCAAATTGTATAACTGTAAATCATTTAGTTAAAATACTAGAATTATTTAGTTTTGAAGATACAAAATTAAAACTTGCTAAATTTTCTTATGATTATGTTTATGATATTGAGAATTACTACAAAGTAAATAATGTTTTTAGTTTTGATAGTAGTATTGATGAATTAGATAAATATATTCGTAGTAGATAAAATATTTGGATTATCCCATATATATAATTGTCTTTGAATTAGTCTAACTTATTCTATATTAATTAGTTTATTGTCAACAATATACCAACTTTAGAAACATAAACACTTGCCTACTGTAAACATGATTAAACAAAATGTTCAATATTAACAATAAGGCTTTTTGGTTGAAGTTATATATAAGTCTTCCGATAGAGCTATGTGTATATCTTTAAAAATATAACAATTACCATTGTAACGTAAAGAAGGAAAATGATAATTGATACCTTTTAAAACACTGGAGCAATAAAGCCCATACATAAGTGAGTAATTCCAAAAATATTTAATCTGTTTGAGTTTAATTCTTTCTATTTTGAGATGGAAAAGCCTTTTTAAAACAATAACTTGTTAGCTTACAATTAGGAAATTCATTAAATTTACCGAAAACTAAAATATTAATTTTAGAATAAAAGTGTAAGTTTGTCAAAATTGAAATAATAAGTATCTTTGAATAAAAAATAATGATTATACTTTTATCTCCGGCAAAACGCCTACAGAATCAAAACATTAAGATAGATACAAATTTAATTTCGAAGCCGTTGTTACTAAATAATTCAGAATTATTAATTAACGAATTAAGAAATAAAACCGTTGAAGAAATAAAACAGCTTATGAATTTAAGCAATGATTTAGCAGAACTAAATTATACTCGTTATCATAATTGGCAAAAAAATCATAACCTAAAAAATTCTATACCGGCAATAAGTCTATTTTATGGAGATGCTTACAAAGGGTTAGATGCAAAACATCTAGATAATAAAACATTACAAATACTCAATAATAAATTATTTATTTTATCAGGAATGTATGGTTTATTAAAACCTTTTGATTTAATTCAACCACATAGATTAGAAATGGGTACTAAACTAAAAAATGAAATAGGTAAAAACCTTTATGATTTTTGGAAAACTAATATAACTACTGAGCTAAACAAATTTATTGATAAATCAAAAATACAATTTGTTATTAATTTAGCATCGAACGAATATTTTAAAGTTGTTGATAAAAAACAACTTAAAGCCAAAATAATTACACCTGTTTTTAAACAAGAAAAAGCAGGTAAATATAAAACAATAGCTATTTTTGCTAAACGTGCACGTGGATTAATGACAAGATTTATTGCAGAAAATAATATTTCAAATCCTGAGTATTTAAAAGCTTTTGATTATGAAAATTACACTTTCTCTGAAGAAATGTCGAAAGATAATGATATGATTTTCATAAGATAGTATTATATTAAACCAAAGAACGCTCAAAAATAAATTTTTGAGCGTTCTTTGGTTTAATATTAATTATCTTTATAAAGGAATATTTCCGTGTTTCTTTTTAGGTAAACTATCAACTTTATTTTCAAGCATTTTAAATGCTCTAATAAGTCTTTCTCTTGTTTGTTCAGGTAAAATTACCTCGTCAACATAACCATAAGCAGCTGCTCTGTATGGGTTTGCAAACATTTTGTTATACTCATCTTCTTTTTGTTTTAACATTGCCTCAGGGTCTTTAGCAGATGTAATTTCTTTTCTGAAAATAATTTCTGCAGCACCTTTAGCACCCATTACAGCAATTTCGGCTCTTGGCCAAGCAAAGTTAAGATCAGCACCAATATGTTTAGAGTTCATAACATCATAAGCTCCACCATAAGCTTTACGAGTAATTACTGTAATTCTAGGTACAGTAGCTTCTGAAAATGCATAAAGTAATTTAGCTCCATTTGTAATAATTGCATTCCACTCTTGCTCTGTTCCTGGTAAAAATCCTGGAACATCTTCAAAAACAAGTAAAGGAATATTAAACGAATCGCAATAGCGTACAAAACGAGCAGCTTTTGTTGATGAGTTTATATCTAAAACTCCTGCAAAATACGCAGGCTGATTAGCAACAATACCAATACTTTTACCTGCCAAACGTGCAAAACCAACAACTATATTTTCGGCAAAATCTTTATGCACTTCAAAGAAAGTTCCTTTGTCAATTGTACCATTAATAACATCTTTAATATCATAAGGCTGAGTTGATTCTTCAGGAATAATATCGTTTAACTCAGGTCTAATCTCATCAGTTGCCTCGTAAGGTAATGAAGGAGGTAATTCCTCACAGTTTTGAGGAGTGTAACTTAAAATATTTTTTACATATTCTAAAGCTTCAACTTCGTTGCTTGTAGTAAAATGTGCAACTCCCGATTTTGTTGAGTGAGTAGTAGCTCCACCAAGTTCTTCAGAAGTAATTTCTTCGTGAGTTACAGTTTTTACAACATTTGGACCGGTAACAAACATATACGATGATTTTTCAACCATAATATTAAAATCGGTAATAGCAGGAGAATAAACAGCTCCACCTGCACAAGGACCCATTATAGCCGAAATTTGTGGTATAACACCTGACGCTCTTGTATTTCTATAAAAAATATCAGCATATCCACCAAGAGAAACTACTCCTTCTTGAATTCTTGCTCCACCCGAATCGTTTAAACCAATAACAGGAGCACCATTTTTCATAGCTAAATCCATTATCTTGGTAATTTTTTGAGCGTGAGCTTCAGCTAACGAACCTCCAAAAACTGTAAAATCTTGAGAGAATACATATACTGTTCTGCCATCAATTGTTCCGTAACCAGTAACAACACCATCACCTAAAAACTTTTGCTTATCTAAACCAAATAAGTTTGAACGGTGTTCTACAAACATTCCTAGTTCCTGAAAAGAACCTTCATCTAACAATAATTCCAATCTTTCTCTAGCTGTTAGTTTACCTTTTTTATGTTGCGATTCAATTCTAGCTTCACCACCACCAAGTAATGCTTCTTCTTTCTTTTTATTCAATAAATCTAATTTCTCTTGATATGTACTCATACAATATTATTTTTTGAAGATTTACCAAAAATAATAAATAACTGCTAAAAATCTGTATAAAATCATATATATAATAGTATTAATTTTATACGTACTGCAAATTCTTTATGAGACATTATTATAAATTGTTAATTATTTAATTATACAATTAATATTTAAATATCAGTAAAACAGTATTATGTAATTTTAGAGGTTCTACAAACAGCAACCTTTTATTTTTTCATAAGTCTTATGGAAAAAATATATCTATGAGAAAAATATTATTAATTTTTATTTTGTTTGTAGCTTATTCAGTAAATTCACAAACAAAAAAAGTATTGTTTCTAGGAAACAGCTATACTTATGTAAATGATTTACCTAACTTAATTAAAAATTTAGCTCAGGCTGATGGTAAAACCCTTATTTATGACCAGAATACGCCTGGAGGTTACTCCTTAGAAGGGCATTCAACAAATACAACAAGCCTTGGAAAAATTGCATCAAATAATTGGGATTTTGTGGTTATTCAGGACCAAAGCCAGAAGCCGTCTTTTCCACCATCACAAGTTGCAACAGATGTTTATCCGTATGCTAAAATATTGGTTGATTCAATTTACGCAAACAACGAATGTACCGAACCATTGTTCTTTATGACTTGGGGACGACAAAATGGTGATCAAGATAATTGCCCCTATTATGCACCTTTATGTACTTACGAAGGTATGCAAGGCAGATTACGTGAAAGTTATTTAGAAATGGGTGTAGATAATATGGCAAGTGTTTCACCCGTAGGTATGGCTTGGCAGAAAACACGTGAAATAACAGGCGATACAATTAATTTGTATTCATCAGACGAAAGTCACCCAAGTATTTATGGGAGTTATTTAGCTGCTTGTGTTTTTTACACCTCTATATTTAATGCTAGCCCCGTAAATAATAGTTTTATTTCTACATTATCTGATACAACAGCTCATTTGTTACAGCAAATAGCTTATCAAGTAGTTACTGATAGTAATTATATTTGGAATTTTAAAACAGCAAACTTTGGAATAACACAAAATGGTAATTTAAACTATTCGTTTACTAGTACCGAAAATTTCATATCTGAAACATGGGATTATGGCGATGGTATTTCTGAAACAGTACATAATCCAACACACACATACATAAATACAGGACAATACTCTGTAACACATATTGTTGATGGTGCTTGTTATAAAGATACACTAATTCAAATATTAGATATCGTAAATACGGACATAAATCTGAATAATAATAATCAAAATATTAAGATTTATCCAAATCCTTTTAATGATGTTATAAATATTAAAGCAGATAATATTACAAATATTACTATATATAATAGTCTATCAGTTAAAATTATTGAAACTTCTAACAAAATTATAGACTTATCTTTTTTAAAAAAAGGAGTGTATTTTATTGAAATAATTACTAATGAATCTAAAATATCAAAAAAAATCATTAAACTATAAAATATGTGATGTTACTGCAAAACACTAAAAAGTAGTAGTGGTAAATTTTATAAACATCAGGTAATCAGCAGTAAGAAAACCTGAGGTGTAGTAATATATTGATAATTTTTATAATAAATGAGTGGTTGTGAGTATTGACAAGCCCCAAAAAATGTCTTTAATTTGGCAAATAATATTTTAAAAAATAAAATGATGAGAAAATTTTACTTAATTATTATTGCATTAGTTGTTGCGAGCAGTTCATTTGCTCAGCAAGTAAATGCTAATGCGAAAAAAAGTCCTTTTAAACATAAAATGACTAATTCTAGTGAAAAAACTGTACAAAGTGTAGTTTGGGAAGAAAATTTTGATACTTGGCCTCCTACCAATTTAACAATTAGCAGTGGAGCACAAAGTACAGTAACAGATGCAAATGCTAAATGGCATGATGCATCAGGAGCTGCTGAAATACAATACGTTGATGCATCAATGGAAGATGAGTGGATGACTTCTTCAGCTATTACATTACCATCAGGAACTGTTAAATTAAGATTTGATTGGTTAGGAAGTTATTATTGGCATGTAGATCCTAATGATGGTGCCGATGTTTCAGTAAAAGTTTCTACTGATGGTGGTTCAAACTGGACAGATGTATGGATTGATGATGATCAAGCAATGATTGAAGCAGCTGGTGGCCCATGGCCTTATGATAATTTTGTACAATATACAGCAACAGTTGATATTAGTGCGTATGCTGGTCAAAGTGTAATGATAGCATTTCAATATTTAGGCGATGATGGTGCACAATGGAAATTTGATAACATTTCAATTTTCGACCTAGATCCTATCGATGCAGAGTTAGTTTCAATAAATTTCCCCAATTATGTATTACCTAATACAGATGTAGATATTAAAGGAACAGTAAAAAATAATGGTGCTGATGCTATAACTTCATTTGATGTAGATTATTCGATTAATGGCGGTGCTTCAGTTGGAACTTTTTCGGTAACAGGCATAAATGTAGCTTATGGCGAAACTTATGATTTTACACATAATATTGCTTTTAATCAAAGTACAGAAGCGGTATATACAATTGAAGTTACAGTTAGTAATGTAAATGGTGGTACAGATGCAACACCAGCAAATAATATAAAATCTAAAGATATAGAAGTTAATAGTGCAATTGTACCAAGAACAGTTCTTATTGAACAATTTACTACTGAACAATGTCCTAACTGTCCTCCTGTATTAGGTTATATGGAAGGTATATACGATAATGATACTAGTTGTCTAATGTTGACTCACCATGCTGGTTATTATACAGATTTTTTAACAATTCAATTACATAGTGATATGTTAGATTTCTTTAATGATGGTGGTAATACTTATGCTCCAGGTGGAATGGTAGATAGATCTTATACTGCTGGTGGAAGTGATCCAGGCCCTGTATTTTGGGATGGTAATCCATATGGTGGAGATAAAATTACTGAAAGAGAAGGAACGGCTTCTTTTGTAAATGTAAATATATGTGGTTCGTACGACCAAACAACTCGTGAATTTACAGGTAAAGTATATGGTAATTTTACAGACGATTATACTGACATGGGTACAGCTTTATTTGTTTCTGAAGATCATATTGCACAGCAAAACCAAGCAAGTGCACCTGCAGGTTTTGAGCATAGATACACAGCAAGAGCTGCTGTTTCTGACAGATTAGGTGACGTAATAACAGGTTCTACTACTGCTGGAAGCACTTACGAAAAAGAGTATACAACTACAATGGATGCAGGTTGGGCTTATGATAATCTTTATTTAGTAGCATTTGTTGCTCATATGAATGCATCTGATGTAAATGATAGAGAAATTGCTAATGCAACTCAGGTTAAATTATCTGATATACCAGCATGTCAAGTAGGTATTTCAACTATCGAAAATTCTTCAATAAATATTTTCCCTAATCCATCAACCGGATTAGTAAATGTTAAAGGTGCAGAGAATAGTACAATAGAAATATTAAATTCTTTAGGTCAGGTTATTTTAACAGTTAATAATGCTTCAAATATGGAGTCTGTTAATTTATCAACCTATAACGAAGGAACTTATATTGTAAGAGTCATTACAAATAATAACATTACAGTTAAGAAAATTAACATTGTGAAATAAATAGTGTAGGGGTTTATTTTCATGGTAACTCGGCTTTGCCGAGTTGCCTTTTTAAATCTTAACATTTAAATAATAACTGATATAGCCATTAATTGGCTCTTTTTTATTTACCTAAGCCTTAGTAATAAAAATCTATACTTAAAAAATTATAAACTTACGTCATTTGGTAACCTAATCGGTATAATTCAAATATAAACCATTGAAGGCTTTTTGTCTAATTTTATCACTAATTATATATTTATAATTATCCCAAAATTTCTTACTGTAAATATCTTTTTGAGAGTAAAACTCTGAAAAACCTTTTTTAAACTCAGCTCTTTGTTTTTCAATCTCTAAACTGTCTGTTACAATAGTATTTATATAAAACTCCTTAAGGTTAAAATCAATAGGATAAGTTTGTTTTTCTTTTTTCATTTTTACAAAACCAGACCTTATTTCTGAAAGTTTCTTTGGGTAATATTTACCCATATATTTTTGAAATGTTAATGATGAGTATCTGCTTTTACATTTAAACGAATAAAGCCCATTTCCTCCATAACTTGCTGTATCTTGACTGAAAAAACTTTCTTTTTTTATAACTGCTAAATCGGTTAAATTTACATAATATTTAGAATAACTAATTTTTTTAATATCCTTTTCGTAAATACTATCTAAACTTAATGTTTCGTACCCTGTTTCAATATCAATTGTACTGTATGAAATATAAGTATAGATTTTGCCTTTGGGTTGTACTTTTACCACGTATATAATATCATTACCTAGATAGTAAATTGTATCCATAGAGTATTTATTTCTTCCTCTCATCCATATCCACTTTTTCATATTCCAATTATTCATACATATACTATTAAAATAGTTTAAGTGCTTTTTGTTTCCTTTCGATATAGTTGCATTTACTCTATGTGCCATTTGGCATGTAAGAATTTCACTTCTTTTTATATCATCTAAATAATCAATAGATAATTCTTTTAGTTTAACAATTTTTTCATTGCTTGATACATACATTCTGTAATAACATTCAGCAATATATGGTTTTTGAGGATAATTTTCCGTAACCTTCTTTTTAGCTTTTTTTAATAATTTCTTTGGATTTATTTTTTTTCCTATTACTTGTACTTGC
>Ga0256827_10000054_pt1 | contig 56867 bp, 58 predicted proteins | sample CV84metaG_FD_185977 | JGI IMG/M metagenome (GOLD analysis project Ga0256827, IMG submission 185977) | Hydrothermal vent microbial communities from East Pacific Rise, Pacific Ocean - CV84 | ecosystem: Environmental > Aquatic > Marine > Hydrothermal vents | place: Pacific Ocean: East Pacific Rise... | reverse complement strand
TATTCCTAAAGATGTTTGGATTCAAGACCGAGAGATTGGAGGAGGGAGAATTATAGGCGAGGTGTGTCACTTTATTGATACCTGTAGTTTTTTAATTGAGAGCGAAATTGTTTCTGTATACGCATCAACTGTTCAAAAAAGCAATCAATCTATTCCAGATGAAGACAATGTGAATATTACGCTAAATTATGCAAATGGAAGTACGGCGACTATTGCTTATTATGCATATGGAGACTCGACAATGTCAAAAGAGTACATTGAAGTCTTTAGAAATGGTGTTAGTATGGAAATGCATGATTTTAGAGAGCTTATTATCTATGAAAATGGCAAAAAAAGTAAAGAGAAAAGTGCCAATCAAGATAAAGGATTCAAAAATGAATTTAAGGCATTTAAAGAGGCTGTAACAAGTGGTATACCTGCAATTAGTTTTGAGTCAATTTATAATACAACAAAGACAACATTTAAAATTTTAGAATCTATCAACTCTGGAACGGTGGTAGATGTTTAATAAATCCATCCGTCTTTTTAATACCGTAAAGTATTTAAAGCCTATACAGATAAAGTATAGGCTCTATTATCTCTTTCTAAAAAAAATAAGAGTGGTTCTTGGAAAGAGATACCTTTTTTCCAAAGAATCAACAGTTAATGTATTAAATTTAAAAGAGAGTATTCATATTGTTCCTTGTTATGAAAGTGAAAATCAGTTTAGTTTTTTAAATTTAGAAAAAAAATTTAATGATAAAATTGATTGGAATTACTCAGAATATGGTAAGTTATGGACATATAACCTAACGTACTTTGATTATTTATCTCATACCAACCAAAAAGAGAGTCTTTATTTACTGAACTCTTTTGTTGAAAATATCTCAACAGTTAATGATGGATTGGAGCCTTTTCCTATTAGTTTACGTGGAATAAATTGGATCAAATACCTCTCTTACTCTAACATTAGAGATAAAAAAATAGAGAATAGCCTTTATGCTCAATACTCTATTCTCTTAGAGAATTTAGAATATCATCTTTTGGGTAATCATCTTTTGGAAAATGGATTTTCTCTTCTTTTTGGAGCGTATTATTTTAAGGATGAAGTTTTATATCAAAAATCTAAAGAGATTCTAATAGAGCAGTTAACGGAACAGATACTAGAGGATGGTGGTCATTTTGAATTGAGTCCTATGTATCATCAAATTATGTTATTTAGATTATTGGATTGTATTAATTTACTTCAACATAATCCTTGGAAGAGTAATGAATTTCTTCTTTTTTGTGAAAAAAAAGCAAATTTAATGTTAAGTTGGTTAGAAAATATTAGCTATAAAAATGGAGATATTCCTCTTTTTAATGATAGCACTTTTGGCATTGCACCTACTTCTCTTCAACTTTTTGATTATGCTGAGAGATTGCATATAAAGATAGAAAATACGGCTCTCTCTCAAAGTGCTTATCGAAAAGTTTCTAAAAAGAATTATGAATGTATTGTAGATGTTGGTCCTATTGGAGCAGAGTATATTCCAGGTCATGCACATGCCGATACGTTTAACTTTGAACTTCAAATAGATGGAAAGCCATTTATTATAGATACAGGTTTAAGTACGTATGAGACAAATGAGAGAAGAACGTTAGAACGTTCTACTGCTTCACACAATACGGTAGAAGTAAATGGTCAAAGTCAGAGTGAAGTTTGGGGTGGGTTTAGAGTTGCAAACCGAGCAAATATTATTGCTTTAACTGAAGATGAAAATACAATTGAATCAACGCATGATGGTTATAGAAAAGAGAATATTTATCACACTCGTAAATGGACTTTTGAGGAGCATAGAGTTATAATTGAAGACTCTTTAAGTCAAGATACGACAGCTGTAGCACGCTTGCATTTTGCACCAAATATTTTAGAAGAAGAAATTTTAAAGTATTTAACAATAAATGAAAAAAATATAAAATTTGAAAAATACTTTTACTCCCCACAATTTAATATGAAAAAAGAAGCACTTGTTTTAACTATTCACTTTAAAAAATCTCTAAAAATAGAGATGAATATCCCCTAAACTTAAAAAGCTTAGAGGAGTGAGGTTATTAAAATATTATGGTAAAGTGTGGAAGCTTTTTAGTTCTGCACTACCTTCTCCTGCAGCATTTTTAGCCACAACTCTAATAGTATAAAGGGTATTAGGAGTAAGACCTGTTAAGTTTGCATATTGGAATTCATGTAGGTATCTGTCTCTAGGTAATGAAGCTAAGGTACTGTTGTCTTCATTATTGTAGATAACAAATCCATCAATAATTTGTTCATTATTAGAATTGTCTATAAAGCTTACACGAGCACTGGTAGTTGTAAAGTTATAAACACCTATATTTGAAGGAGCTAAAGGAATATCTGCTGCTGTCATACAGCCTGTGGTTACAAAGCTTTTTTCTGAAGCTTCTGATTCTCCATTAGCATTGTAAGCAACAATATCAACGGTATATTGCGCACAGGTATTGAGTCCTGTAAGGTCCATATATACAAATTCTCCCGTACCTGCTTTTGCTGGAGCTGTTGCTACAACGGCACCGTCCAAATAGACTTTAAATCCATCTTCATTATCGGCCATATCTTTTAAATTTAGACGAGCAGATGAGTTTGTAAAGTTATATGCACCCACACTTGTCGGTTGTGCTGGAGTCTGTGGGGTTTCTAAGGTTCTAAACGATTTTCTTAGTGGAGTTGCTTCTCCATCATCATTAAATGCTACTATATCTATGGTATAGAGTGTTTGAGGTGTGAGTCCTGTTAAGTTTACATATTCATAGTGATTAGAGAGATTGGTATCTGATGGAACATGAGTTGTTAAAACAGTATTTCCATTCTGTACATGTTCAAATCTAAACCCATTTTCGTTCATTGACATATCTTTAAAACTAATACGTGCAGAGGTATCTGTAAAATTGTATGCACCTGCATTGATTGGTGCTGTTGGTACAGCTGCTGTACCTAATGTAGTTAATCCTATTAATAGCATAGGTATAAGAGTTCTTGTTTTCATATCTTTTCCTTTAGAGTGATAATTAATAAACTGTAAAAGTATTTTTTATAGTTTATTAAATAGTATTATATATTATAATTAATTAATTAGTCATGCTGTAAAATATTTATTTAAATTTATTAATATTAGTTTTAACTTTAAAATCATTTTATATTATTTTTTATTATTATCTTTATCTTTTAAATAAATTTACTGTAAGATAGTGAAAATATTTCTTATCTTAGCTCGTTACACAAATAAAAATTTAAAGAATATAAAGGTTTTTAACGCATGAAAATACTCTTTTTAACAGATAACTTTCCCCCAGAAGTCAACGCTCCTGCAACACGAACGTATGAACATTGTCAAGAGTGGATTAAAGAAGGGACAGAGGTTACAGTGATAACCTGTGCTCCAAATTTTCCACATGGTAAACTCTATAAGGGTTACAAAAATAAACTTTATCAAAAAGAATATATTGATGGTATAGAGGTTATTAGAGTTTGGAGTTATATGAGCTCTAACAATGGATTTACTAAGAGGGTATTGGATTATCTATCGTTTTCTTTTATCTCCTTTTGGGTTGGGTTATTTCAAAAATTTGATATTATCGTTGCCACTTCCCCACAGTTTTTTACAACATGGACAGGCTATGGATTGAGTAAACTTAAACGAAAGCCTTGGATATTTGAACTTCGTGATATTTGGCCAGAGTCTATTAAAACAGTAGGAGCATTAAATCAAGGATATATTATTAATGCTTTGGAAAAAATTGAATTGGCTTTATATCGAGATGCTACAAAAGTAGTAGCCGTTACCGATGCCTTTAAAGCAAATTTAATATCACGAGGTATTGCTCCCCAAAAAATTGAAGTGGTTACAAATGGTTCAAATCTAGAACTCTTTTTTGCACGAAAAAAAGATACAGAATTATTAAAAAAATTAAATTTAGAAAATAAATTTATTGTAGGATATATCGGGACTCATGGTCTTGCACATAGTTTGGATTTTATTGTTCAATCTTTAGCTAAAATAAAGGATGAGAGTATACACTTTTTATTTATTGGAGACGGTGCAATGAAAAAAAGTATCGTTCAACTAGCAGATAAATTACATTTAAAAAATATAACTTTTTTGAATGCTATTGCGAAAGAAGAAGTTCCTCGCTATTTATCTATTTGCGATATTTCTCTTGCTCCATTAAAAAACAAAGAGAACTTCAAAACGGTTATTCCTTCTAAAATTTTTGAAGCATCAGCAATGGAAAAGCCTACTCTATTGGGTGTCCAAGGTCAAGCACAAGAGATTATTGAGAAATATCAAGCAGGTATCTGTTTTCAACCTGAAGATGAAAAAGATTTCATTGATAAACTAATGATGCTTAAGAATAAAAAGGTTTATTTAGAGAGTGTAGAAGGATGTAAAGCTTTAGCCCAAGCATACGATAGAAAAAAATTAGCAAAAGAGATGCTGGGTATTGTTCAAGGTTTAGTCATAGCAGAAAGTAGAGTAACCCTAAGTCACTCTAACTCTTTACACAAGACTGCTATAGGCAACCATCTGAATTATTAAGAACTGATTTAATATCAAAAATGACTTGCTCTTGATTGTTTAAAGACATCGTTCTATATTCATCATGAGCAACAGCCAAGATAATGGCTGAATAATCATCCATGTTCACGTCTGAACCTTGAATTAAGTCTAAGTTATACTCTTTTTGAACCTCTTCTTTATCTGCCCAATAATCGCTAACTTGTACATTACATCCAAAGTCTTGAAGTTCTCTGATGACATCAATAACTCTGGAATTTCGGATATCAGGACAGTTTTCTTTAAAGGTAATTCCCAAAACTAAAACCTTGGAACCCTCTATTTTTTGACCTTTTTTAATCATAAGTTTTATAACTTGATTCGCAACATAGATACCCATGTTATCATTGAGTCTACGTCCTGCTAAAATAATTTCAGGATTGTAGCCTACTTCTTGGGCTTTGTGGGTTAAATAGTAAGGGTCTACACCAATACAGTGTCCACCAACAAGACCTGGTTTAAAAGGTAAAAAGTTCCATTTTGTTCCTGCAGCTTCAAGGACGGCATTGGTGTCAATATCTAAACGATTAAAAATCATTGAGAGTTCATTTACAAAAGCAATATTAATGTCTCGTTGTGAATTTTCAATAACTTTTGCTGCTTCAGCTACTTTAATACTTGGGGCTAAATGTGTTCCTGCTGTAATAATACTGGCATAAAGTTCATCAACTATTTGACCAATCTTTGGAGTAGAACCTGCTGTTACTTTTAATATCTTCGTAACGGTATGCTCTTTATCCCCAGGATTGATTCTTTCAGGACTGTAACCACAAAAGAAATCTTTATTAAATGTTAATCCTGATACTCTCTCTAAAATAGGAACGCAATCTTCCTCTGTTGCCCCAGGGTACACAGTTGATTCATAAATAACAATGTCTTCTTTTTTAAGTACTTTTCCTATAGATTCACTGGCTTTTAATAGAGGTGTTAAATCTGGTTTCTTATGTTTATCTATAGGTGTTGGAACCGTGACAATATAGATTGTACAATCAGAAATATCTTCTAAAATATTTGTAAATTTCATGTTATTTTCAATGGCTTCATGAACTTGTTCACTGCTTAGTTCTAAGGTTCTATCTTCTCCTGCACGAAGTTCATCTATTCTCCATTGTGCAATATCAAATCCTATGACATCATACTTCTTTGAAAATGCATGTGCTAAAGGTAAGCCTACGTATCCTAAACCAATTACGGCAATTTTATGATTTTTCACTATTTATTATCTCCTCTTATATCGTTTATGTACCAAGCAATAGATTCATTTAATCCCTGCTCTAAACGGTGTGTAGGCTCATAACCTAACAGCTCTTTCATCTTATCTATATTTGCATTCGAGTGTCGAATATCTCCTGCTCTAAAATCTCTATAGATAGCTTCTTTTATTTCTAGTGTAGGAAGATTCTCTTTTAAACCTTTTACAATAGCAGAGTAAAGATTGTTCAACGTTTCTCTCCCTCCAATAGCTGTATTGAATGCTTGACCAAAGGCTTTAGAATTCTCTGTGGTTCCTGCTAAGATGTTGGCTTGGATAACATTTTCTATATAGGTAAAGTCACGACTTGTCTCTCCATCACCATTGATAAATAAATCTTCTCCTTCTATAATCTGTCCAATCCATTTTGGAATCACGGCAGCATAGGCTCCATTAGGGTCTTGTCGTTTTCCAAAAACATTAAAATAGCGTAAACCAATGGCTTCCATTCCATAACATTTCTGAAACACACCCATATAGAGTTCATTTACATATTTGGTAACAGCATAAGGAGAGAGTAAATTTCCTGTGCGTTCTTCAACTTTTGGTAACTCTTGAGAATCGCCATAGACGGAAGATGAGGAAGCATAAACAAAACGTTTAATCCCGTTGTCTTTAGCTGCTGTTAGCATATTTAAAAATCCTGTTACGTTAGCATGGTTAGAGATGACAGGTGTATCAATAGACCTTGGTACAGAACCAAGGGCTGCTTGATGTAAAACTATATCTACATTTTTAGTAACTTCTTGACAAGTTTTAAAGTTAGTAATATCTCCTTCTACAAAAGTAAAATTTTCCCACTCTTTAGGGCTGACCGAATCTTTAATATGCTCTAAGTTATAAGCATGACCTGTTGAAAAGTTATCTAAAGAGATAACTTTTTGGTTTAGTTTAAGTAGTGCTTCTGCAAGGTTTGAGCCTATAAAGCCTGCGACACCTGTAATAAGCCATGTTTTCTGCTCATTCATCAGTCTGTTTTTGATGTCATTATATTTCATCTATTTTCTCTTCCAGTTATTTTTTGATAATTTTAACATATTCTAAATATTTTTATAGATTAAGTATTATTTAAAAGGTTATTATGTTTTATAATTGTCTGATACTCTTTTGTATTTAAAACTTTTTCAACAATAATCATGTCACTCATACGGTGTACATCACTGCCTATAAAGTCAATAAGTCCTGCTTTAACCAATTTTAAAGCAGTTCTTTTTATACGTTTCGAGTGTGACTGTAGAGATTTTAAATTCATTTGAAATAAAACACCCATTCTTTTGAGTTCCTTATAGCGTTCTAAATTATCACTATAAAGATAGGAGTAGCGTTCTGGGTGTGCTAATACGGGTATATATCCCTTTCTAATAATGCTTTCAATGGCTACATCTAAGATAATAAGTTTAGAGTTACAGGGGGTTTCAAAGAGTATGTAATTTCCCATAAAAGATAATAGTTTATTCTCTTCTATAAGGTTTAAAAATTCCATATCTAAATAATATTCAGCACTTGCTTCAAGGAGTATCTCTATATTCTCCTTTTTCAAAGCATCTTTAACAATAGAGAGCTTTTCTTGAATACTCTCTGTTGTATTGGGGTAAAGATCAGAAAAAATATGAGGCGTAGTAATTAGTTTCTGATAGCCAAGAAATTTAAATTGCTTAATAATTTCAATCGATTCTTTCAGTGTTTTTACTCCATCATCAATCCCTGGAAGAAGATGAGAGTGTATGTCTACACCCATAGAGTTAGGGAGAGGAGAGGATTTTTTAAAAAAAGGGAATAAATTCATGTTTACTAGGCATACTCATAGCTGTATCCATATCCATACTCTCCACCAATATTAGAGGATGCGTTTAAGATAAGACCAACATTTTGAAACTGATACTGAATTATCATTTTTTCTATAGTTGGAATAAATTCTTTTTTTGCAAAGTTTTCTTTTAAAAGAATTAAATTTAAGTCTGTATATTTCATAATGTTTTTTGTATCTGTAACAATTCCAATGGGTGCTGTGTCAATAATAATGTAATCGTACATGGTTTTTAACTTTTCAAAAAGTAGAGGAAGCCGTTTTGATAAAATTAATTCTGATGGGTTTTCTGGAATAGGTCCAGAGGTTATAATATCTAACGTTCCAAATTCTGTTTGGCGTATAATTTCTGTTTCACTATATTGACCATCTAGGTAGTTAGTAATCCCGATACTGTTATCCATATCAAAAAATTTATGTAGAGTAGGTTTTCTAATATCTAAATTAATAAGTAAGGTTTTGTATTGAGCCATCTCTAAAATTTTAGCTAGGTTTGCAGATACGGTCGTTTTCCCTTCACTTGCAATGGTTGATGTTATTAAAATAGTTGTTGCTGTGTCATTTTTATGAATAAATTGTAAATTTGTTCGTAAAGTACGAAATCCTTCTGTAAAAGGAGATCTTGGGTCTGTTGCCACTTTTAATTGATATTTCTTCTGTTTTAAAAATGGAATACTTCCATAAATAGGTAATGTTGTCAGTTTTTTAATATCTTCTTGATTTTGAATATGATGATTTAAATTATTTCTAAATAAAGCAAGTATAAAGGCCAAGACAAATCCAATAAGGATACTTAGCAATAAAATAAGTAAATTTTTATTGTTTTTAGGTTGATTGAAATTATAGGCATGGTCAATTATTTGATAATCGGAGAAGGTTGCAAACTGTATAATCTTATTTTCAGCCTCTTTCTTTAAGAGATATTCATACATTCTTGATTTTACTTCATAATTTCTTTTAATATTAACCAAGTGTCTTTCTTGAGAAGGGAGCGTTTTTAATTTGTTTTCATAAGAATGTTTACGTTGAATAAGACTACTATTTTGATACTCTATATTGGTGTTTAAACTTTCTAAATTAAACTTTATTTTATTTCTTATATTTTCTATCTGTTTTCTTAAGCTTTTGAGCTTAGGATACTCATTGGTATATTCTAATGTTAACTCTTCCTCTTTTAGTTGATAATCTTGTAGTTTTGTAATGAGTTGTAACGTACTTTGATCACCTAGTTTTGATACAGAGGGTGCTATTGCATCTAAATTATAGTTATTTTCTACAAAGTTAATTAAATTAAGTATTAGTCGCTTCTTTAAATTGTTTTCAGAGATTTCTATCTCAATAGAACTTAATTTTTTTATAAATAGCGATCCTTGAATTGAAGGTTTTACAATACTTTTTGCTACTTGATAGCTCTCCAGTTGTTGCTCAGACTCTGTAAGCTCTTTTTTAATGGCATTAAGCTCGTGAACAATAAATTTTAATGTTTTACTGTTTTTTTTATTTTTATTGCTAATACTGTGTTCTATAAAATCTTGAATAAGCGTATCAACATAGAGTTTAGCTCGACTTGGAATGGTATCTTGATAGGCTATTTTAATTAAAGAAGTATCTTTCTCTAGTTGGCTGATGGTTAAGTTAGGTTTTATTATCTTCTCAAAAATCTCTCTTGGTTTCCCATTTAATATAAAATGTATAGGTTTATCAATAGAACCATTTTTATCCACGGTTAGAGTAAAATATTGATGTTTTATCTCTTTTCCATAAGGAAAAACTCTATCATCCTCTAAGCTAAAGAGTTTTGTTTTAAGAAATTTATTTTGCAGTTGTTTTTTGTAAGGAGCGATGTACTGGAGTGAAAATCCCTTTTTTTTAGGAATTAATGTTAATCTTTTTCCTATAATTTGATTATCTAATATTTTAATATTTTTAATATGAATAGGAATGTTCTTATAAATTTCAACTTTTTTATAATGGTCATCTATAAAATATTGTACATTGAAGTTAACCTTTTTTAATACTTTTTGATTTATTTTAAAGGTTTTGAGTAGAGTTATCTCTTCGGTTACATCTTTTGATTTTGTTGTAACGGTATTATTAATTAAGTCTTCCGATTTACTTTTTATGTTTGGTTTAACTTTAATAATAGCATAAGAACTGTAAATATTAGGTTTAAAGTAAAGATAGGTTAACCCTAGCATTGTTGAAATTATCGTAATAAAAAGTATTGACCATTTATATCTTTTTAAGACAAAAAGGAATTCTTTAAATGTAAATTCATTGATTTGGGGAGAGTGATTCTTATCCATACGTTTTAAACCTTTTTAGTTTGATAAAAATTTGATACTCACAAAAGGAGTTAACACATGACCAATAAGATTAAAGATAGGATCAATCTCTTTAACACCTGTATTAAATGCTTTCATACTATTAGGCGTAACATAGACAATATCATTGGGTTTAATCATAAGGTTGGCCATTTTTAAAGAGTTTATATCCGTAAGATTAACTACTTCGGTTTTAACGTTTGAACGGTTTTCTCCTCTAAGAATTAGAATGGATTGTCTGTTGGCTGTGTCGGTTAAATCCCCTGCTTTTGCAATAAGTTGTAAGAGAGTGAGTTGTTCATTAATAAGCTCAAACTCTCCGGGGTTTTTTACTTCACCTATAATATACGCTCTTTTATTTAAAACTTCCACCTGTACATCAGGTTTTTTAATGTAAATCTTGAGAGCATTCTCTATGACATCTTCAGCCTCTGTTTGTGTTAATCCTGCAAGATGAATACTTTTGATAAGTGGGATACGAATGTTCCCTCTTGAATTGACTAGTAAACCACGTTCTTGTTGTTGGCTATTAAGCGTTGATGTACTTAAGTCAGCATGCTTATAAACAACAAGAGAAATTCTGTCATGTGGCTGAATCTTATATTCAAATTGAACATTCTTTAATTGTTCTAAAGTCTCTTTCTCTACTTCTTGTGTATGATTTTTACCTATTTTTGTTTGATTAAATAAAACAAAATCTTTTTTTGTTGTACAAGCAGTAAATCCAATCATGAGTAGTATTAATAGAAATATTTTCATAGATGAAGTCCCATTTATTATATTTTTTAATTGAATAGTATAGAGTCAGTATAATAACAAAAAAACATGTAAAAATGTATTAAAAAATTATTTTTAATATAAAAATATTAATTAATACTTTTAGTATATTTTTTAATTCAAAACATGATTTTATCACAAAGTCTTTAACTTAATTTATTTATTTAATATTAAATAAATATTTATCTTTTAATTATCTCTGATAGTCTTAAATAAACATCTTCATCGGTATAGATTTTACCAAAAGTAATTTGATGCTCTAAAAAATGCTCTTGAATTTTATTATCATGTTCTTTGATGAGTTTTTGATACTCTGTTGCAGTACTTTTATTTAGAGAAATTTCATTTGATTTTAAAGAATTAGGGTCTATGAGTTCAAACAATCCATGTAAAAGAGGATTTTCTTCGAGTCTATCTCGGACGATTAACGCATAAACTTCATTTTTATGAGCAATATCACTTAAGTCTATATCTCCATAAAAATCGCCTATCATAAAGATAAGTGACTTCTGACGTACAACATCATTAATAAAATTACAAAAACTTTGATAGTTCACTTCTTTGCCTAGAGTATCTATGGTTATCGTATTTTCTACGATGTTATAAATAATACGGTCACTTTTACTTGGTTCAAAAAAGAGTTCAGATTTGTCCGAAAAAAATTGACTCTGTAGTCGGTTATGACCTTTGAGTGCAGAAAAAGAGAGTAGGGCTAAAATTTCAGCAACAACTTCTTGCTTTAATTTAATGGAACCAAAGTTGATACTTCCTGATACCATAAATGCTAGAACAATATTCAGTTCTCGTTCTTCATTAAAGACATTGGTTTTGACTCCTGCTCCTTTGGCTGTAGCTTTCCAATTTATTTTTCGGATATCGTCGCCATGTTCATAGTCTCTGATTTCTCTGAAATCCAGCCCATCGCCTTTAAATGCTGTAAGATGTTCCCCTAAATTTCCAGAGAAAACATCTTTTCTTGCTCGAAGCAGTATCTCTTGTGCTACTTGATTCATTAGGGTACTTTAATGGTCTCTATAATGGTTTTGATAATATCATCAGCAGTAATGTGTTTTGCCTGTGCTTTATAATTAAGTATAATTCTATGACGAAGCACGGATGAAGCAATGTAACTAATGTCTAAAGGGGTTACAAAGTCATTTCCTCGAATAAGTGCTACAGCCGATGAAGCTTTGTACAAATCAATAGAAGCTCTTGGACTTGCTCCAAACTCTATGAACTCTGCTATGTTTTCACATCCATACTCTTTTGGAAAACGGGTTGCAAAAATAATCTTGGTCATGTACTCTTTTATGGCATCATCTACATGAATCTTTTTAAAATCTTCTTTAATGGCTTTTAAATCTTCCAATGAAGCAACAGCAGAGACCTCTTCAAATCCGTGAATTGCAACACGATTGACAATCTCCATCTCTTCTTCAATGGTGTTGTAGCCTACCATAACTTTGAGCATAAAACGGTCAAGTTGAGCTTCAGGTAGACGGTAGGTTCCCTCTTGTTCTACAGGGTTCTCCGTTGCCATAACTAAAAAGGGTTCATCCACTTTAAAGGTTGTATCGCTAATGGTTACTTGTCGTTCTTGCATCACTTCAAGCAGTGCGGCTTGTACTTTAGCAGGAGCTCGGTTAATCTCGTCAGCAAGCAATAGGTTGGTAAATACGGGTCCTTGCTTTACTGAAAATTCTCCTGATTTAGGATTGTAAATTTCGGTACCTGTTACATCACTAGGAAGCAAGTCGGGTGTAAATTGAATTCTTTTAAAGTTAATTCCTAAAGCTTTAGAGAGAGCATTAATAGCCGTGGTTTTTGCCAGTCCAGGGACACCTTCAACCAAAATATGTCCATTTGCAATCAGTCCAACCAATAAAGAGTCAATCAACTCTTCTTGACCAACAATAATTTTTTTTACTTCTTTTTTTATAGCGTTTATTTTATTCATAATACAGTTTTTGTCCTTTGGTCTATTTTTAAAATTATAAAATCATTTTCTTAATGGTTGGTTAATGTGTGTTTATACGTTCCTATTGCTTGGAGTATTTTTTAAGGAATCTAATCTAGCTTAAATTTAATCTATTTCCATTAAAATGAGAAAAAATAGAGATAAGGTAGAGATATGAAGTTATATTATTATGCATTTACAAGTCATAAATATGGATTGGATAGAATGAAGCGTGCAACGGTTGTTTTAAATAAGTTAAGAGAACATGGTATTGAGACCATGCTTTTACTGAATGATTTTAGAGCAGGATTGGTGGCTCGCGATTTTGGTGTTTCTGAATCGGTAACGATTGAAGGTATTCAAGATATTGATGCTATTGCAGAGATAGGAGATTCTGTGATTATTGATTCTCCAGAAGATGACCATGGTCGCTTAGTGAAATATTGCTCTGACTTTAAATCAGTATTTCGTTTTGCAGAGAACCGTGAAGATAAAAGTATTCATGGAGAGACGATTCTAAGAATTGATTGTAAGTCAGAAGAGTGTATCTCTTCTTTATTGGTTGACGATGTTTATTTTGAAGAGCATAAAAAAGAGCAGAGAACACTTTTCTTTCTAGGGGACTCTGATGCTAATAAAATGATTTTAAATAATGCTGAGTTTTTTCAAGATAGTGAGATGGAATTACTTTTAGGAAACTACTTTTATGTGAAGTATGAGAGTGATTTGGAGAAAATATTTAATACTTTACATGAAGCAGAAGAGTATACGAATTTAATTTGTTCCTCTTCACGTGTTGTTACAGCATCTTTTCAAACAGCACTGGACGCATCGGTAGCAGGAGCAGAAGTTATTTTTATAGAAACAGAGGAAATTGATGTTGAGAAGAGAGAACTCTTGTCAGAACTTAATGTTATATTAATTATTAAATTTAATAAAGATGAATACCAACACTCTCTATTAAAAAACGTTTCAACAGTATCTAATGTAATAGAAAGAAATGAAACAATTATCACTAAAATCATTGATAGGTTATAAAACATGGGAAGACTTAATTTTCTTTCTCTTATAATAAGTTAAATTTATTATAAAGGACGAGAATGAGTAATAGACGTGATTTCATGGGTATGGCTTTAGGTGGTTTTACTGCTTTGGGTGGTATCGGTGCATTAATGGCAATGAAAAAAACTTGGGATCCACTTCCAAGTGTTAAATCAGCTGGTTTCACAACTATTGATTTAAAAGATTACGAAGAGAACAAATTGGTTACAGAAAAATGGAGAGGGAAACCTATCTTTGTTTTGAAACAATCAAAAGAGTTGATGGCAAAAACAACTGATGAGACTAAGAAAAGGTTAATAGAGGTAAATGGAGACCATTATATGGTTTGTGTTGGTCTCTGTACACACCTTGGTTGTATTCCAGGTTATCGTCCTGAAACAGAAGACTTCTTATGTGCATGTCATGGTGGTATGTATGATGCTACTGCAATGGTAACAAAAGCTCCACCACCAAGAGGATTAGATGTTCCTCCATTTAAAATTGATGGAACAAAACTTGTACTGGGTGAATCTGGTCCTGAATATGAGAAGATGTTGGCTGATGGCACAACATTGAAAGTATAGGGGGATTAGATGGCACATTTTGAAAAAGCAAACAGTTTAAATGAGTGGTTAGACCAGCGTATTGGTATTGAAACACTTAAAAAAGTAATGCAGTCAGAGTATTGGATTCCAAAAAACATAAACTTTTTATGGGCAATGGGTATGGTTCTTGCGGCTACATTTGGTATTCTTTTAGTTTCAGGTATTTTCCTTCTTATGTACTACAATCCAAGTACTGATTTGGCATTTGACTCAGTAAACTATACAATTATGACAGAAGTTGGGTATGGTTGGTTGTGGAGACATGTTCATGGTGTTGGTGCATCTTTGGTCTTCTTAATCATTTATATTCATATGTTTACAGGTATCTACTACGGTTCGTATAAAAAAGGTAGAGAGCTTATTTGGCTTTCAGGTATGTTACTTTTTGTACTTTTCTCTGCTGAAGCGTTCTCTGGATATATGTTACCTTGGGGACAGATGAGTTACTGGGCTGGTATGGTTATTACCAACTTATTCTCAGGTGGTTCTTTACATGCAGATGGTTTAGTTGAGTGGATTAGAGGGGATTATGTTCCTGCTCAAGCATTCTTAAGTCGATTCTTTATGCTTCATGTACTTCTTTTACCATTGGCTATTATCGGAGGAATTGTATTCCACTTTGGAACACTTAGATTACCTCACGTAAATAATCAAGATGGAGATGAGGTTGACTTTGCAGAGTCTGCACGTCTTTGGAAAGAGGGTACAACTGAATCAAGAAGAGAGTCACAAGTTATTCCATTTAGTCCTGTATTCTTAAGTAAAGATGTATTTGTAATGGGTATTTACTTTATTATGTTCTTCTACTTGGTATTCTACCACTTTGAGTTTGCAATGGATCCAGTTAACTTTGACCCAGCAAATGGACTTAAAACACCTGCACATATCTACCCAGAGTGGTATTTCTTGTGGTCTTATGAAGTTCTACGACCATTCTCAACAAACGTTGGATTGATTGCTTTTGCTATTGCACAAGTTATCTTCTTTACTATTCCATTCCTAGATAGAAGTCCAAATGTTGCACCTGCAAACAGAAGAGGGGCATTCCACATTTGGTTCTGGTTAATGTTGGTTGATATGCTTATATTAACATTTATGGGTAAATTGCCACCAGCAGGTATCTGGAGTACTATCGGTCTTGTAGCCGCTATAGCATTCTTTGTACTATGGATAGCATTACCAATTATCACAAAAATAGAAAAAAAGCTGTAAGGAGGATAGAATGAATAAAGAGTTAAAAATACTTGGTATCGTAGCAGCTTTTACGCTAGTTCTATATTGGGGAGTTGAGCCATTTGCTCACTCTCAAATGCATAAACATGTCGAAGGACATGGATTAGTATATGATGGAACTGCTGACATAGAAGAGGCTTCTAAAGATAAAAAAGAAGTTAAAAAGAAATTTTGGGCAGAAGTAGCAGACGTAGCAAAACTTAAAGGTGATGCAACTGCTGGTGAAGCAACTTTTGCTATGTGTGCAGGTTGTCACATGGATGGTGCGGCAAACATGGGTGGTGTTACACCTCCTAGCCTTGACCATGCAGGTGCAATCTATGACAAAAACTTCTTGATTGCACTTATTAAGGATCCAGCAATGGCAACAAATGTTGACCATAAGTATCCTAATGGAACAATGAGCCACCCAATGGGTAGTATCAGTTCTATGGTATCTGCTCCTCAAGATATTGCTAACGTTGTTGCGTACTTAAAAGCTAAAAAAGCAGGAGAAGTAACACCAAAAGAGGCATTTATCGAAGCGTGTAGTCGTTGTCATGCTAACCGTTATGCTAAATTGACTCAACTTGGTGAAAAACCAAAAACAAAGTCAAATATTAAAACAGGTCAAGATATAGAAGCAATGAAATTTGCACAAAAAGTAGCAGTTGAGCAAGGTGCTTTAGCTGATTACCTTGGTAAACTTCCACCAGATTTATCAATTATATTTAGAGCGAGAAATGAACATTTCTTACATACATTTATTGAGAATCCTCAAAGTACATTAGCAGGAACTGCTATGCCACGAACAGGTCTTAATGAAGAGGGTATGGATAAAGTTATGGAATATCTTGAAGAGACAGGTGATCCATCTGCTCCAGCAAGAAAACTAGCTGGACCATGGGTTCTTGGATTCTTTGTAATCTTTACAATCTTAGCGTATCTTTGGAAACAATCTCAGTGGAGAGATTTACACTAATTAGTTTAATGAAGATAGAGACTCTCTCTATCTTCATCTCTTTTCTTTTTTCTTTTTTCTTCTTATAAATATATTAAAACATTTAAAAACCATTTATATTCCAATAATCCTATTAATTTTAGAAAATACTATAAATTACGATAATTCTTTTTAATTTATGTAAAAGGACATAAAAAGGACATATCTTTACTTTATACTTGATTTAACAAAGAAATTAAAGGAAAAAAGATGAAAAGTTTAAGTTTGGCAACAATAGTAGGATTAGCAACACTGTCAACGGGTCTCTTTGCGACCGTTGATACTCCCATAACAATAGATACCTTAATACTCTATAGCCAAGGTTCTGTTGATAAGTATGGTGGGGATGCAGAGACAAGAATTAATCACTTGATTACAACAACCAATAAAATTTATGCAGATAGTGGACTTAATTTAAAATTAAATCCTGTAAAAATTCAACCATATCAAATGGATGATAAAGCAACTTCAGGAACCGTTCTATCGGCTATTCGTCAAGATGCTGAGGTAACAAAAATCAGAAATGAAGTGGGTGCAGATACTGTTGTAATGTATAGACCATATGCAGGAGATGGTGCTTGTGGTTTGGCGTATCAGAACAATTATCTACGTGACCCCAATGCAACATGGGTTGAGAAGTATGCTTTTGCACATGTTTCTATAGATTGTGGTGGATATGTAACGGCTCATGAGGTTGGACACAATACAGGATTGGGACACTCAGCAAAACAGGGTTCCGAAGGAGCTTATACTTATGCACGAGGTCACGGAGTACAGAATACTTTTACTACGGTAATGGCGTATTCGGGTGTTTATCATGGTACTAAAATATATAAATTTTCTAGCCCATTTTTAGATTGTAATGGTCAACCGTGTGGTATTGAAGAAGGAGAGGAGAATGAAGCTGATGCTGTAAAAGCACTTTTCCAAACACTTCCTTTAGTCGAGAACTTTAGAGAACATATTGTTATTAATAATGGTAATGATGGAGATGAGAACAACAATACTACAGATAATGGGGATAATAACGGAGATGATAATACCGATAAGGGAGGTAACAATGGGGATGATAATAATGGAACAGTAGATGATGGTACACAAAAATTAGCTGATGCACTTAAAGCATATACTAATCAAAAAGCAAAAATTGATGCAGATAAAGAGGAGTTAAGAAAGCTAAAAGCACTCATTACAGAGAAAAAAGATGCTCTTACTGTAATCCGTGTAGAGTATAAAAAAGAAAGAACTCTTTATAAAGATACAAAAAAAGAGTATAAAAATTTAGTAAAAGCATATCGCGTAATTCGTAAAGAGTATCGACAAGCAAAAAAAGATTACAAGCAGAAAAAGATTACTCAAGAACAGTTAAATTCAGTAAAAACAAGATTAGACATGGCTAAAAATACTTATAAAACATACTATAATGATGTTCTTATGCCAGCATATACTGTAGTTAAAGAGTTTAAGTCAACAACTATTCAACCTGCAATTGATGAGCGTAAAGAGGCTATTGCCAACTATAGAGCATTTTATAAAGATGTTTATAAATCAGATAGAACACGCTTAAAAGAGTTAAGACAAGCTTACTTGAAACTAAAAAGAGCTTAAGGCTAAAATAACAAAGAGAGATTTTTCTCTCTTTTAATCATTATCTAAATCTAAAAAAGGGTTTTTATGAAAAAGCTTATATTTTTCACCATTATCATCGTACTTTCTATTAGCATCTATCAATTTTTACCTCTTTCAAACTCACATTCAAATTTAGCCTTTACAGAAACGATAGAGGAGAAAATTTTAGAAGCACCTCCTTTAGAGGATGAAGCATTGGTTTTAGATGAAGAGCAACTAAATTTAGATAGTTTAGAGGAGGATTTAGAAGAGGAAAAGGTTCTCTCCATAGAAGAGGTAGAACCCGAAATGCTTCAAGAAGAGAGTATTGAGGTAAAAGATATTATGGTTGAAACAGATATAGAAGAAGTTAAAAAGAATTTTCCTTCAAAAGAGGGAATTTCTCCACTAATTGCTATAGAGATTTTAAAGGGAAGCGTTAGTAAATTAAACATTGGAGATAAAATCTCATTACCGTATATGGGTTCAGGAGAGTACGAAGCAACAATAACTGAAAAAACGATTCATAAAAATGGTAGTGTTAGTGTAACTGGTAATTTGGATGATTCAGGAACTCAATACTCCGTTGTTTTAACCGAAGGAAAAAACATGAGCTTTGGAACCATAAGCACCCCAAATGGTAGTTTTGAGATAGAGACAAAAAATGGACAAGGGTATGTCTACTCGACCGATACTATTGACCAAAAATGGATTGATTATGGTAAGAGTGATACCTTAGAACCCCATCAACATTAATCTGTATTTTTAATAGTTTTATAGTAATATACACCTTATTATATATAAGGTAAAAAATGAAAACAATATTCAGAGAATACGATATACGAGGAATTTTTGAAAAAGAGTTAAATGAGAAGACAGTAAAAGTGATTGGATATTTTTTAGGTCAAAGAGTCAAAGGCAAAAAAGTGGTTGCCATTGGATTTGATGCCCGTTCACACTCTCCCCTACTTCGCGACTATTTAACTTCAGGTTTGAACCATGCAGGATGTACGGTATTGGATATGGGAATGGTTGCAACGCCTGTGAATTACTTTGCAAACTACATTGAACATAATGGGCTAACCACCGATGCTTCTATTATGATTACAGGTTCACACAATCCAAGTGAATATAATGGATTTAAGATAACCTTAGACAAAGCTCCATTCTTTGGAGAAGAGATTTACAGCTTAGGCGATGAGATTATTGCCAATCAAGATATTCAAATCCCAAATAATATTACTTCTACACTTATTGATGTAAAAACTCCTTATATTAACTACATGATAGAGAATTTTGCTCATTTAAAAAAGATGAAAACTAAAATGATATTGGATGGAGGAAATGGAGTAGCAGATACCGTTATAACCGATATATTTGACGCTTTAGAACTGGATTATAAAGGTCTCTATATGGAACCTGATGGAACCTTTCCAAACCATCATCCCGACCCTTCTGTTGAAGCAAACTTAGTTGATGTAAAAAAAGAATTAGCCAAAGAGGGAGATATAGCTTTTGCTTATGATGGCGATGCAGATAGAATTGCAGTGCTTACCCATAAATACAACATAAAAGGAGACCAAATGGCTCTTCTTTATGCGATGAAAATGGAGAATCCAACGGTTATTGGAGAAGTAAAATGTTCACAAGTGATGTACGATGAGCTTGAACGCCGTGGAGCAACAGCGATTATGTACAAAACAGGACACTCAAATTTAAAAGTAAAAATGAGAGAGACAGGTGCCGATTTAGCCTGTGAAGTGAGTGGACATATCTTCTTTAAACATCGCTATTTTGGTTATGATGATGCAATTTATGCCACGCTTCGTATGTTGGAACTTATTCATGATGGCATTGATTTAGACGCTGAGATTGATGCTTTACCAACAGTATTCTCTACAGAAGAGATAAAAGTAGAGACAACCGAAGAAGAGAAGTTTAAAATTATAGATGCTGTAAAAGTTCTTTTAGAGAATCCACCAAAAGATTTTCCAAAAATTAAGAACATTATTGATGTTGATGGAGTTAGAATTAATTTTGAGCAGGGTTGGGGTTTGGTTCGTGCAAGTAATACAACCCCTGTACTGGTAACACGTTTTGAATCTACCGATGAATCATTAGCAAAGCTCTATGAAGAGGCTGTAAATAAATTGATTTTAGATGCAAAAGAGCATCTATTGAAAAAGGATTAGTATGGAAAATAGGCTCTTTTTTAAACATGAGAAGAAACTCTACGAAGATAAAAAAAGATTAATATCAAAAATAGATAAAGAGCGAACCTCTATTGGCTACTATACTTTACCAAAACAAAATATAGAGGCTATTTTAGAGTTTGCAGATACTTTTGATAAAGAAATAGAGACTATTGTCGTTCTTGGAATTGGAGGAAGCTCCTTGGGAGCTAAAGCGATTTATGAGTTTCTCAAACCAATGGAACAACTGCAACGAAATCTTATTTTTTTCGAGAGTACAGACCCTCTGAATATTATGACTCAACTAAACCATATTGATATGAAAAAAACACACTTTTTAGTGGTTTCAAAATCAGGAGGAACGGTTGAGACCATCTCTATCTTTAAATACATCTTTGCTTCAAATCAAAATAGTGATTCGTATACCTTTATTACGGATAAGGGGTCAAATTTAGAGAAGTTTGCTCAAGAGATAGAGTCTAAAGTACTCTATCTTCCTGATAATGTGGGGGGGCGATTTTCTGTTTTATCGGTTGTGGGTTTACTTCCTTTAGCTCTTTGTGGAGTAGATATTAAAGCACTTTTAAAAGGAGCAGATGAAATTTATGACTCCTTTTTTAATGATGGGAAATTTAAAGATGTCCTTCTTGAGAAAGCACTCTTTTATGCTAAAAATCATCATAGATATAATATTAATTGTATTTTTGCCTACTCGGAAACACTGGAGTATTTTACTCAATGGTACGTGCAACTTTGGGGGGAGAGTTTAGGAAAAAAACAACGACACTCCTCTTTTAATGTAGGGTTAACACCTATTGGATTGATTGGTCCTAAAGACCAACACTCTTTTTTACAGTTAATTATGGAAGGAACACGCGATAAATCGGTAACTTTTATTAAATTACAAGAGTTTGAACATAAACTCTATATCCCTGATATTCGCTTAAAGCATTTAGAGAGTTTAGATATTTTAAATGGTATCTCTTTTCATAAGTTGATTACGATGCAGTGTGATTCTGTAATAGAGGCACTTAAAAATGAAAAAGATGTTCCTTTGGATGAGATACTTCTTCCTTGTGTGGATGCAAAAAGTATTGGTGCTTTAATCTATTATTATGAACTTCTTACTTCATTGGTTGGGGAACTTTTAGATATTAACACTTACGATCAACCAGGAGTTGAGGCAGGGAAGATAATTTTAAAAGAAAAGTTAGAGAATCTCTAAACACATCATCTAACTTTTATTCACATTTGGATAGTCTTAGTCAAAAAGATAAATGGGAAAAAAATGCTTATAGATGGACACGGTAGAACCGTAAATTACCTTAGAGTTTCGGTTACAGAGCGTTGTAACTTTAGATGCCAGTATTGTATGCCCGAGAAGCCTTTTTCTTGGGTTCCAAAAGAGAACCTACTCTCATTTGAAGAGTTGTTTCTATTTATAAAAGTTGCTATAGACGAAGGTGTCAATAAAATTCGTATTACAGGTGGAGAGCCTCTATTACGTGAAGATTTAGATACTTTTATTAAAATGATTCACGACTATAAGCCTGATGTTGATTTGGCATTAACCACCAATGCCTATCTGCTTCCAAAAGTAGCTCAACGATTAAAAGATGCAGGGTTAAAACGTTTAAATATCTCTTTGGATTCACTTAAACCTGAAGTTGCTCATCAGATTGCTCAAAAAAATGTCTTGGAACAAGTCCTTAAAGGTATTGATAAAGCCTTAGAAGTTGGTCTGGGCGTAAAGATTAACATGGTTCCTTTAAAAGGAATAAATGATAATGAGATATTGGATATTATCGCTTATTGTCGAGAGAGAAATATCAAAGTACGGTTTATCGAGTACATGGAAAATCGTCATGCTGTAGAGAGTTTAAAAGGGATGCATGGAAGAGAAATCCTTGCCAAGGTAAAAGAGGGGCATGTCATTCGGACATTGGGGCGAGAGGGTGCGAGTCCATCCTTTAATTATCTGCTTGATGAATCGTATGAATTTGGATTAATTGATCCTCATAAGCATGATTTTTGTGAGAGCTGTAATCGTATTCGTTTAACTGCTGAAGGAATGTTAATTCCTTGTCTCTATTTTGAAGAGGCATTGAGTATTGCCAAAGCTGTCAAAGCAGGAAATATAGAAGAGGCAAGTCAAGTATTGGCTATGGTTTTAAAAGATAAACCAAAAGAGAACCGTTGGATGGATGATTCTGTAGATTCTTCCAAAGAAATTTCTGAACGGGCTTTTTATGAGACGGGTGGCTAATGTTCTATCTAACTGAACAGTTCTTCTCTATCCAAGGCGAGGGTAAATATGCAGGTATTCCCTCCTATTTTTTACGAACAGGAGGTTGTAATCTCTCTTGTCAAGGATTTGGAGCTTCTTACGATGTCAATGGTGTTTCACATATGGGCTGTGATACTTATTTTGCTGTAGACAGTCACTTTGCCTCTTCATGGAAAAAAGTAGAAGATGCTTCTGTTTTAAAGGCTCATTTAGAGCGTGAATTTAAGAAAATAGGGTATCTTCCACAAATGGTTATTACAGGTGGAGAGCCTCTTTTGTACCATAAAGATAAGGTTTTTTATGAGGTTATTCAGTGGTTGGTCAATCAGGGGATTCGTGTAACCTTTGAGACAAATGGAACCGTTGAAATAGATTTTGAAGCTTATCCTATATACAAAAAAACCATTTTTGCCCTCTCTATAAAACTTGCTAATTCAGGAGAACCAAAACATAGACGAATAAAGCCACAAGCGATTGCCAATATTGTTAACCATTCACTTGACAGTTTTTTTAAATTTACCATTGACAAAAAGTTAACACAAACAACAGCCTTTGATGAGATTTCTGAAATTACTTCTACGTTTGAACAACCCAATATCTACTGCATGCCTGTAGGGGAGAGTCGCTCTAATATTTGGCACAATGACCGAGCTGTATTTGAATTTTGTATGAAGCATGGGTTTAACTACAGTGACCGATTACATATTCGTGTTTTTGATACGACACAGGGTGTCTAAAATTAAATAAAATTTTTAATATATTTTTAAGTTTATTCTAGGCTTCTCTCTTGTAAAATGATTATTACTATTTAATCTAAAGAGAGTCACATGGGTAAATTGGAATTTTTATTTAAAGAGATAGCATTGTTGGAAAACAGATACAGTGAGTTCAATAGGCAAGAAGCTCATGGATTTAATATCTTTACACTTCTTTTAAAATCAGGCGATGAGGTCAATCTTCATACCAAATTCATCTATGAACTGCTCAATCCAAAAGGCTCTCATCATCAAGGACGGCTCTTTTTAGATCTGTTTTTCAAAGAGTTGCTTCTTGATTCTCCTCAGGATAGAATGGATATTTTTAGAGAGAAACAGAACATTGATATACTCTTACAATCTTCGGATAATGCTATTATTATTGAAAATAAAATTCATACAAAAGACCACTCTTCCCAATTAAGTCGTTATTGGAAAACAATCAAAAAACAAGGCTATAAAAAATCGAATATTCATCTGATTTATTTGACACTTTTTGGAGAACAACCCCTTGAAGAGAAAGTACGAGATAAAGTATTGTGCATCTCTTATAGAGAAGAGATTAGCGATTGGCTAGAAGCCTGCATTGCAAAAACTGAAACCATTCCTGCATTAAGAGAGGTATTGATTCAATATCTTCGTTTGGTTAAAAAATTAACTCATCAATCAACAGAAAAAGGCTTTATTATGGATGTGAAAAACTTGCTTTTAAAAGAGGATAATTTAAAAAGTATTGTGGGGATAGAGTCGTCTATTATTGAAGCAAAAATAGAGGTTCAGTTCAATTTTTGGCAAACACTGTTATCGAATTTGTTTCCTCATTATGCTTTTACTTTTTACAATACCAACAATAGTAAGGGGCTAAAAGGAAGTATACGACGATACTATCAACAGCAAAAAAACATTAAAGATTATGGGGTAAAGTATCAAATTGATGAGAATTTGAGCTTTTTTATAGAGCTACGAAAAAATATCTATTATGGTTTTGAGTTTTTGGATGAAGAGAAGATTACAGAAGAGCAAAGAGAAGCGTTAACGGGACTAGATGCAGAGTGGAATGAAGTCTCTAGTACGGTTTATTGGCGATACCCAAATAAACGTTTGAATTTCAAAGATTTTAACCATCAAAATATTTTTGACTTGATAGATAGAGAACAACGCATAGAAGATATAAAAAGAATCTCTAACGAGATTATTACTCTGATTTCCCACTATGAAAAGGAGAACCTATGTTTAGAAAAATAGTTTTGAGTGTGATGCTTTTTTCATCATTCTCTTTTGCAATGAGTGCAACGATGGTACAGACCATTTCCAAAGATAAATTGGGATGTATTAAAGGTATAGGATTGAAAAGGGTTCAAGCAATTACTGAGTATCGAAAAACACATACGATTGATAGTTTAGAAGAGTTACTGAATGTCAAAGGAATTGGAAAAGGTATACTTAACAATATAAAAGAGGATAAACAGAAAAAAGCCTGTAGCAATTTTAATCAAGAGAAGAAAAAAAAGAGAGAAAATAGAAAGAAAGATATTTCAGCAGAGTAGAGAGGATTTACCCCTCTATACTCTGTTTTAATTGAGCCTCATCAGCTATAAAAAGAACTTCTTGAACCGTTCCGTTCTCTATTTTTAGTACGGTTAGTTCATCCTCTTTTTGTGGGAATTGTTCTGAAAAATTTGACTCTGTAGCAATAAGAATCTCAAAGCTGTATTTTTTCATCTTTGGAAGAATAAAGGTACTTCGTAAGAGTGAAGGAACAGCACTCACGTCTGCAATGATTTTTATCTCATGCGTTGTTAAGTAGTTTGCATCTTGTGCATTGAAGTAATTTGAAATGAGTTTTCCTGTCTCTTTTCCAAAACTACAAATAAGCAGTTTAGGCATCTGTTCGATGTGATGCTCGTTTCCAAATTGGTCATTGAGCGTGAAGGGTGTTAGGGTGCTGTTTTGTTCAATCATTGTATATCCTTTGTTTTGATATGAATCGCCCAAGCTAGGTAGAGTAAAAAGTAGTGATAAAAGTAATCCCAATATGAGTTTTATTGTTAAGCATTTCATAAAAAGAAGTTTATCATAAGTTATTAAGTTTAGGCGTATATAATCGCAAAAAAGAGTAAAAGGGATTATTGTGCCAAACAGTGAACTAAAAGCCGAAGCGTTAGAACTTTTTAATGCTAAAGAGTATCCAAAAGCGTTGGAGTTGTATCAGTACATTGCAGGAAAAGGAGATTTACCTTCTCTTGCAACGGTGGGCTATTTTTACCATAATGGATTGGGTGTTGAACAGAATTATGCTAAAGCGATTGAGTATTACCAAAAAGCTTCAGATGCAGGAGACCATACCTCTTCATTTAACTTAGGGCTTTTATATTTACGTGGTTTAGGTGTAGAAAAGAGTGCCGTAAAAGCTCATGAGTATTATTTAAAAGCAGCGACAAAGGGGATGCCACAAGCTCAATTTGATGTGGCACTTATGTTTGAAAATGGAGAAGGGTGTACGCAAAACTATTCCGAATCAGCTTTTTGGTACGAAGAAGCTGCCAAACGGGGAAATGCAGAAGCCTTTAATAATTTGGGTGCGTTGTTCAAAGAGGGGCGAGGTGTTGAGCAGAGTGATAAAAAAGCATACATTCTTTTTAAACAGTCAGCCATGAAAAACTCGCCAGAAGGACAGTTTAATTTAGGAGCCATGTACGACCAAGGTCTTGGATGTGAAGCCAACCAAGACAAAGCCATCGAGTGGTGTCGAAAAGCTTCTTTCCAAGGACATCAAAAAGCAAAAGACATCATGCACCGTATGCAACAAGATGGACAGATAGTATTTTAAGGCACGCTTATGATAATCAGAAAACTATTCAAATTTGAAAATGCACATGTGGTTCGTGGATGCTCGACGGAGCGTTGTAGTACAAGTGTTCATGGACATTCGTATAAAGTAGAGGTTTTATTAGAGTCAAACTATTTGGATAATGGGCAGATGGTGTATGATTTTGGTTTAATGAAACAGTATATTAAAGAGCTTATTGATGCTTTTGATCACTCTGTGACGCTTTGGTCAGGGGATGATGCTTCGTATATAAGCGATATGAAAAAACATTCAGCTCGTTGGGTAGAGCTTCCTGTATCTCCTTCTGCTGAACAGTTTTCACGGGTTATTTACCTTATAGTAGAACGCGTTTTAGAATGTACAGGAATGGTTAATGGGGAACGAGATGTGAAGCTTCATAGTATTATTGTTCATGAAACCGAGACAGGATACGCACAAGGTTTCAAAGAAGATGCCTACAGTAAGTTAATGGGAACTCTAAAATTAACGGATATAATTTTTTCTAAACAGATTCAAATTGAATGGAGTAACACCTCTTTATGGAGTGACTTATTAGCCTCTAAATTAATGGAAAATCCGAGAAAAGTGTAGTATAATTTTGTATAATTTTATACACAAGGATATACAACATGAAAAAACTTACCGTTTTATCAATCATCGCAGCGTCTCTATTATTGACAGGATGTGGAGACTCATCAACAGGTGCAGAAGCTAAAGCATCACAGGAAACAGCACCCGCAGCAGCACATAAAGCTCCAGCAGAGAAGATGAAATGTGGAGAAGGTAAATGTGGTGGCGATAAAAAGTCTGCAGTAACTGAAGCTAAAGAAGCAGCAACGGTAGCTGTAGCAAAAGCAACAGAAGCAGTTACAGAAAAGGCTGAAGAAGTAAAAGCACAAGCTACTGCAAAAGTAGAAGCAGTAAAAGCAAAAGCAACAGAAGCTGTAGATTCAGCAAAAGCAGCTGTAGCTTCAGTAGCAACAGCTGCAACAGAAGCTGTTGCTGCAGCTACAGGTCCTGATGGTAAAGCTCTTTTTGCTAAATGTGCTGGTTGTCATGGTGCTGATGGAAAAACAGCAGCTCTTGGTAAATCTGCAATTATTGCGGGTCAATCAGTAGCAGACTTAGAGACAAAAATTGCTGGTTACAAAGCTGGTACACTTAATACAAAGGGTATGGGTGCATTGATGAAAGGTCAAGTTGCTGGACTTAGCGACGCTGATACTAAAGCAATTACTGCGTATATTTCAGGACTATAATTCCTTGTTGGACTCGGAAGGCTTTATGCCTCCGTTTCCAAAAGATATTACTCTCTTATAAAAAAATCTTCTTCTTTTCCACTTTGTAAATCTACTTTTATTGGTATCATTTTTACAATTTTATCTTTTTCTAACATGTTCATCTCTTTTGTGACAACTATCATTCCATCGGCTTGATTTATAGGGGCTACCATACCTGGTTTTTGATTGGAAATAGGGCTAAAAGAAACTCCATCCCATTTTCCTAAAATAACAGCCGTTTTTCCTGCTTTAAATTTGTAATCGCTTGTTATTTTTGTATGAATAAGAGGATGATAGAAATTTTTTGTACCTGAGAGTTTTAAAATAGTGGGTTTGACAAACATTTCAAAATTGACCATTGCTGCCAAAGGGTTTCCTGGTAAATTAATAACAAAACACTCTTTTAATTTTCCAAAAGTAGTTGGTTTCCCTGGTTTTATGTCTACTTTAGAGAATAAAATTTCCATTCCTAGCTCTTGAAATGCTTGAATGGTAAAATCTTTATCACCTACGGAAACTCCTCCTGAAGTTAGAATGAGGTCTGCATCATAAGCATTTTGAACTGATGCTTTTAGTGACTCTAGGGTGTCTCCCGAAGAGGAAATATAGGAGACATCACATCCCAACTCTTTGGCACGAGCATAGAACATGGGTGCGTTTGAATTATAGAGTTGATGAGCTTCTATCTTTTCATAGTGGGCTTTTAGCTCTTCGCCCGTGCTAAAAATAACAACCTTTGGTTTTCGATAGACTTCCACATGGGTAATGCCTTGTGAACTAAGTAGAGCCAAGGTGTAGGCAGTGATTTTTGTGTTGGCTTCTAAAAAAACTTTTCCACTTTTGATGTCTTCGCCTTTCCATCGAATCATCATGTTCATTTGAATATTCTCGGGTAAAGTAATACCCTCATTATGAACTTCTACATTTTCAATGGGAACAATCGCTTCACAGCCATTTGGGGTAGGGGCTCCCGTCATGATTTTAACCACTTCGCCTTGACCAAATACCTCTTGAGCTTGGTCTCCTGCATAGGTAATCTCTTTTACCTTTACGTGTTTTCCCGAATCACTTATTTTGACAGCATAGCCATCCATTGCCGAGTTATCAAACCTTGGTAAATCAAACGATGCCTTATATTCTTGGGAAACGATTGAGCCAATAGACTCTTCTATTGGGATGATATGTCTGCTCTTCTTTTTAATGTTACTATATATAATCTCTAATGCGTCATTAATGCTAACCATAAATATACCTTATATTTTTATCAAACTATTATAGTATAATTCGCGTAAAACAAAATAGGTTTACATCAAAATAAATCTATAAAGGATTATAAATGTTTGGCGAATTCGAAGAGATGATAGTGTATCATGCTTTTTTATTAAAAGCAATGTTAGGGGTATTGATTATTGGTATGATTATTCCTTTTTTAAGCTCAGAATGTTCTAAAACCATTAAACGTATGCGTATTTATATGTTTGTTTCTCATGGTTTACTTAGCATGATAGCATTTACAGGGTTGATTGCTTTTATTTTTGCAAAGATGGATTTGAGTATAGAAATCATTGTAATGATTGTGGCTTTCTTAGTGATGATAATGGTAGAGGTCTTAAAGTATAAAAAGATTTTAAAAGCAGGAACGACAGAAGGTTGTGCTAAGAAATCTAAAACATCAGCAATTATGTTTACACTCATTAATATTGCTATTATTGCAGGATTGGTAGTTTATAAAATTATAGAAGCAAAAAGTGCAATACCTACAACATAATGAGGCAGGAGTTTCATCGCTTATCTTAAGGGGCGATGAACACCGTTATATTTTCAAGGTTCGCCGTCATCGAGAGGGCGAAACGATTGCTCTTCGTAACCTTTTGGATGAACAGATTTATTTTTATAAGATAGGTTCATTAGATAAAAAAGAGGCTCATCTTCAACTTGAAAAATCAGAAATATTAAGTCTAAAAGCAAAAAAAAGACTGCATATTGCTTGGTGTGTGATTGACCCAAAAAGTGTTGAAAAGGTTCTACCTACTCTTAACGAAATGGGTGTCGATAAAATTACATTTATTTACTGTTTTCGTTCTCAAAAATCATTTAAACCCGATTTTAAACGTTTGGAAAAGATTTTACTCAACTCTTCTCAACAGTCTGGACGAAGCTCATTAATGAAGTTAGAAGTTAATAATTCTTTAGAAGATTTTTTAGAAAAATACCCTAAAACAGTAATGTTAAACTTTTCAAAGCATATATTAGATAAAGATTCAAATATAGAGACCATACTGATTGGTTGTGAAGGTGGATTTACCGATGAAGAGGTTGCTCTTTTTGATTCTAGCAATATTATGGGATTAGATACGCCTCTAATTTTAAAGAGTGAGAGTGCTGTTTGTGCTGTGGGGGCAAAAATTCTTCTTTAATTATCTATAGGTTTAAAAGGTACACTTTATGAACACCTTGATAGTTTATAATTACTTTTAATTCCAAAATCATTTTATTTGATTTTAGATAATTGGAAGGAAGTAAATGAAGAAGATAAGAATATTAATAATAGCTTTACTAATTATGGGAGGCTGTTCTACTACTACTCATTCAACTCATCAAAATTCTGCTAATCGAGGCTTGATTGTCCCTCATACGAATAAAGAGCAACGAGTAGCATTAGTTGTCGGAAATAATAATTATAAAGGCAGACTTTCAAAGCTATATAATCCAATTAATGATGCTCGTGCCATTAAAGATATTTTACAAAAAAGAGGTTTTGATGTTATTTATGTTGAAGATAGCAGTAAAAAAACAATGAAAGTCAGTTTAGATACCTTTTATCAAAAAATTGCAAAAGGTGGAGTTGGAATGTTTTACTTTTCTGGACATGGTATTGAAGTTGAGGGACAAAACTATTTAATTCCTACAGATGCAAAAATAGATGCAAAAAGTGATACTGAATATGAGGCAATCTCTTTAAGTAAAGTTACTAAACGTATGCAAAATAGTGGAAATCGTTTGAATATAGTTGTACTTGATGCGTGTAGAAATGATCCTTTTTCTAGGGCTACAGGAGTAGGGGGATTAGCTAAAATAGAACCCATAGGAATGTTTGTCTCTTTTGCTACAGGAGCTGGAAGTGTAGCCAGTGATGGTAAGGCAGGAGGGAATGGACTTTTTACAAAATCGTTAATTAAATACATGAAGCAAGAAATTGATTTACGAGATGTATTCCAAAAAACAAGAAAAGAGGTTTACCAAGTGTCAAACCATAAGCAATTTCCTGCTATTTATGATCAAACAATTAATGGAAAATTTTATTTTACTTATCCTCGGTCAATTCAAAATACTCCTCAATCTTCAACGTTCAATAATAAATTATCTACTCCTCCTGTATATGAGACGGATGTTTCAACAGTAGATAAAATAGCAAGTTCAAAACCTATTAATCCTAAAATTTATGCATCTAAAGTCATTATTTCTCCTGCTTTACAAGATAAAATAAGTATTAATAATATAATGCGAAATCAGAATAATATGCTTGAAGTAGTTGTTGATATTGATAATAAAACAACAAAAAATATAAGTGTAGAGTATAAAGTAAAATGGTTAAATAACGAAGGCTTTGAAGTGGGAGAGGGGATGTCTATTTGGCAACCTTTATTTGTGGAAGCTGAGGAGTCTAAAAAGATTCGTGAAATAGCACCTACTCCAATGGCAAGTAGTTATAGACTTTATTTTAAATAGGAGAAAAAATGATAATTATAAAAAGTATAATGAGTTTATTGATTTTTTTATTTATAGCAGGGTGTATCTCTACTGATGGTGGAAAAGTTGTAAGAGTAAATCCTCTTGAGATGAGAGATATGGATGCAAACTATGGTTCAGAAGATTTACATATTTTTATTAGAAGCATGATTCAATCCATGTTAACATCAAAGCCTTTAGCAAAATCTAAACCTTATCTAGCTATTGATACGATAGAGATAGGTAAAGGAGTAGATGAACATATGGATACAACACTTATTCATAATAGTATTCGTACTAATTTAATAAAAACTACAAAAGTTTTTTTTGTTGATAGTCAATATGCTAAAACTTTAGAAACTAAAAATGTACACAATATTGACTATGTTTTAAGTGGAGATATTCATGCAATAAAAAAGAGTAGTGAATCCTCTGTAGATAATTTTTATATGTTAAGTTTGAAATTAACAGATACTAAAAATTCTGTTATTGTTTGGACAGAAGATAAAGAGATACGAAAAGTAGTTTTAAAATGATAAAAATAAGTGCTTTTTATTTTGTAATTTTATTTAATGTTGGTTGTTCAAGTGGTTCTCTATTTTTTAAATCTGCATCTACATCAGCTGTTTCTATAAACTCTATTCGTTGGGAAGAGCATGAGTTTCAAGAGTTAAGCCAGAGAATGCTTCAAAATATCTTAGTCTCCAAAGATATAGACTTTTCAAATAAAAAATTTTATTTTTTTGATAAAATTAAAAATGATACTCATGACCATATTGATACAGAAGTATTTAAAAATAGACTTATCTCAGCATTAACAAAAAGTAGTAAATTTACTTTTGTTCAAAAAAATAAATCTGTAGGAGACTATCTTTTTCATGGAAAGATTTCTAGTATTTTTAAAAAAAATAAAAATGGAAAAGATATGTTTTTTAATTTTAACTTAACTTTAGTTGACCGTAAAACATCGGTTATTATTTGGAGTCATGAGTTAAAGATTCGTAAAGTTTACAAAAAGTCTATTTTCTCATGGTAGCTTATTTAACTAGGTAGTACCCTTCTCCTTTTTGATTTTTAAAAAGTTCAATAGAAAGTTTTCTTTTTAATTTCCGAATAAAAGATTTAACAGCATCCGTACTTGGAAATTTTTCATAGTCCCATAAGTATTCATACATCATATCATAGGTAACTATCTTATTTTCAGACAACAGTTTCAAGAAAATTTTCTCTTTTAGAGTAAGTTTAATACGCTCTTCTTTAATTTTTAAATTATTACTTTCATAGTCTAAATTTATTTCTAAGCCCAAGTTATAATATTGATTAAATTCAAAAAAAACTAGGAATTTGTCAAGCAGTCCAAGTGTTTTTTGTGTTGTAAATGGTTTTGTGATATAGGTTAAAATATTTAAGTCAATAGAATCTAAAAGGTAATTGGTGTTCGTATAGGCTGATATAATAACAATAGGTAAGTTTTTTTGATATTCTCTTATATGTTTACAAAGTTGAATACCATTTGTATTTGGCATATTAATATCAGTGATAATAATATCAATTGTATTTTGATTTTCCAGATAGATGTCATATGCTTCATCTCCATCAGATGCGACAAGCACTTTTCCAAAAAAATTATTTAATATATTTAGTATATTTTTTTGAAGTTCTAAATCATCCTCAACATATAGAATGATTTTGCTGTTTAAGAGTTTGTATTTTGTATTAATCATAGTGGTAACCTTATTGTAAACGTAGTATTTTTATTTTGACTTTTGAAGAGAATTTTTTTAGCTTTGACGGTTAATTTATTTGATGTTGATTTTATATCTTTACTAGCATTTAAAATTATTATTAATACTATACTATTAATAAATAAAAATAAGTAAAAAATATTAATATAGAACATAATTTTTAATAATAATTAAATATAAAAAAGAACACTTTAGGGACACTTATAGAAGCTATTATCTATGAGTGTTAGTTTCAAGGAGGAAGTATGGTATCGAATAGAAAAATATATTTGTTTTGTATTTTAAGTTCATTGTTAAGTTCAGAAGAGCTACTTAAAGAAGATAGTGATGACTCTCGTAAAAGTGATACTGTACAAGTAGCTATAGAGATAGGAGCTAAAACAAATTTTTGGTCTCCTGGTATTTCGGGAAATGTTATAGATTATAAAACAGAAGGACTCTATTTAGGTTTTGGAAAATTAAAATTAAAACTTTACAATAATGATGTGTTTACTCTTGAAAAATATGAAACATTTTCAAAAACAGATAATCAAAATGAACTTTTATCTACCTATAGAGATGATAGAAAACATGAATCATCAATTGATGGAATAAGAGTAACGTTACAATTAATGAAAGTGATTAATTTTCTTTTTGATAAAGATTGGTTAACAGGCTTAAATTATGAGTTTAATACGCGAAATTTTTTAGGAGATGCAACTCTCTTACAAAACAGTAAATATTGGTATGGACAGCTAAATGGAGGCATTAATGGTATTGATTATAGTCGAATTGAAGTGGGTACAAATCTAGCATTTAAAACGAAATTTACTAGTCATAATTTATTCTATCAGTTTAAAGATGCAATTTCTTTTACTCATGGTGATTATATCTCTTTTGGTCTTTTTGATGAAGAGTGGTCAAAGCCTACTTTTGTAGGAGATACTCTTTTAGGAGAAGAGCCTTTAATCTTTGATGCTAATTATTATACACGAGGAATTAGTAGCAGTATAGGTATAAAAACAGACCGTTATTTACTTGAAACTTACTTGGATTATGGCATTGATAGTAAAATGGATATTATTCAAAAAGGAGATAACTATTCGAGTTTAAATAGAGATACCACGATGTATAGGGTAGGTGCAAAAGGGCATTATAAATTTAAAGATATTTACTCAACAAATTTCTTTACAACGGATATTATTTTAGGTGCAGAGATGCAATACAGTCAATTAACACAAGAAGGTTCAGCTATTGATGCAGAAGCACTTTATGGTGTTAATGCAGGTATAGAAGTTACCTTTTAATAACTATGTTTAGTAAAATTTATTTTTTTATCCTATTTTTATTGTTGTTCTCAGGTTGTAAAAGAGCATCATCTTTGTTAGAAGAGAGTATTCGACCAAAAACTCATAATTATGCTCAAAGTAATCAGTTGGTTAAAGATTGTCATTTTAATCAACTTTTTTTATTACTCAAAAATAATAAAAATAAACTTTTAAAAGCTTCGGAAGAGGGGTTATTATACTATTATCAAAATAAATCTAAAATATCAAATAACTATTTTGATAAAGCAATTAATATTTATAGAGATAATGAGAATAAAGCTTTTTTTGATGTCTCAACGATTTTAAGACAAGAGTATAAAGGAGAAGGTTACGATAAGGTTTTTTTACATAATTACAAAGCTATTAATTATTTAGTTCTAGGTCAAGCTGAATCAGCTCGGGTTGAAGCAAGAAATTCAAATATATTTCAACAAGAGGAGTATTTAAAATTACAAACGCTTCAAAAAGATAATGAGGGAAAAGATAAAAATAAATATTTATTATCTCGATACGATACATTATTTCAAAGTGTTAATCAAGACTATAATCCTTATCAAAATCCATTTGCTTATTATATATCAGCGTTGAGTTATGCTGAAAATGAAGACTATGGGAATGCTCTAATTGATATTAAAAAAGCAATGAAACTTTTTCCAAACTCGAAACTATTAGAAGAAAAACGAAGTACCTATCGCCAACAAAAAAAATCTAAATCTATTGAATTGTTTTTTGATGTAGGTCAAAGTCCTTTAAAGTCACAAGTTCAGTTAGCAATGGATATAGGTAATGATGAAAAAGAGATGTTGTATCTACCTACTTTTTCGTTGTCAAAAAGTAAAATAGCTTATATAGAAATTTTGGATAGTAAAGATTATGTACTTACAAGAAGTACTACTTTAACAGATATTAATGCCATTAAAATCAATGAATTTAAAGAAAAATTGCCAAGCATGCTTTCTGTTATATCAAATGCGTTGTCAAGCTCCGTTAAATCAACAGCTCTTAGTGAAAAATCCAAATTATTAGCAGGAATTTTCAAAGCAACTACCACTATCTATGCTCAAAATGATATTGCAACATGGAGTCTTCTGCCCCAAAAAATATTAGTAACCTCTTTTCAAGCAACAAATAATCCGAATTATAAAATTGTAACCTATACAAAAGAAGGCAATCGTTTAAAGGAATATCCATTATTCATTAAGCAAAGCAGTGTCACAAACCATACTTACAGACATTTTTTCTTACGAGAAGAAAAAATGTGTTATTCAAATTAAAAGGAGATAAAATGGAAATAGAAAAAAAATACTTATTCGTAACATTATTAATGTTAATGTTCAATTCATGTGGAGGAGATAGTGGTTCAAGTGGTAAATCCTCTTCTTTTTCAGAATCAGATAACAATCCAATTATCAATAACTTAGAGACTGAAGATAAAGAGAACATTATTACCATAAATGGAAAAATAACGAAACTTACTCTTAGAGAAAATACAAGGGTGGCTTTTAAAGTAAATGCAAAAGATAAAAGTCGTTTAACCTATGCTTTAAGTGAAGGAGATTTTCATGATTTGTATATTGATTCTAAGACAGGAGAGACATTTTTTGACAAACCTACAGATTATGAAACAAAATCGACCTATAATTTTAAAGTGATTATTACTGATAGCGTAGGTCATGAAACAAAACAACAAATTGTTATAACAATAAAAGATACAAAAAATGAAGTAGCACCTGTTCAAGAGATTGAATTAGATAAACCTTTAGAAGAAGAGGAGTCTACCTATTTTATCTCTACTTGGAAAACTGATAATGCTGGTATCTCTAACGATAATCAAATTATTATTCCTACAACAGGCGATGGTTATAATTATAATGTAGATTGGGGAGATGGAACAAGTTCTAAAAATGTTACATTGGATGCTAAACATACATATTCTCGGATAGGAACATATACCGTAAAAATATCAGGAAAATTCCCACGAATATATTTTGGAAAAAATGCTGACTATAATTTTGAAACCTATGAAAGTGATTCAAGAAAAATCCTTACGATTAATCAATGGGGAGAAAATAGATGGATGTCAATGGCAGGGGCATTTGTAGAATGTAGATATTTAGAAGGAAAAGCTACTGATTCGCCTAATTTATCTAAAGTAAAAGATATGAGTAGTATGTTTTCAGAAAGTGCATTTAATCAAAATATTAATAATTGGGATATTTCTACAGTAGAAAACTTAGAAATGATGTTCTTTTTGACTCCTTTTAATCAAGATTTAGGAAATTGGGATACTTCTAATGTAACGAATATGATAGGGGTGTTTATGTGGAGTGAATTTAATAAAGATATAAGAAATTGGGACACCTCTAATGTAAGAGATATGTCATTTATGTTTTCTATTACATCGTCTTTTAATAAAAATATAGGAAACTGGGATACCTCAAGTGTAAAAAATATGACAGGAATGTTTTTAGGTGCTAGAGCCTTTAATAAAGATATTTCCAAATGGGATGTTTCCAATGTTACGAGTATGTATGGAATGTTCCAACTTGCTACAGCATTTAACCAAGATTTAGACTCTTGGAATGTTTCTTCAAGTGTTCCAAAAAATGAGATGTTTACGGCTACTGACTCTTTAGAAAATTTACCATGGTGGTATAATGTGGATGAAGATATTAGCACACGTGAATTTATTATCGTTGCAGATAATTTAGATAAGGAAGCTTGTAATCTTAAGATAATAAAAGGAGTTATAGAAGAGAATGTGTTTAGTGACCTTCTTGTTTTCAAGAAGAATATAGATAAATCTACGCTTCTTACTTCCATAAAAGAGCGAGGAAATGTAAGTTGTGAAGAGTATGGTCGAGAAGATCAACTTGTTGATTGTTCTTATCAATATATAGAAGGAAGTTTAGGCGAAGCCTGTATTATCGGATTGAACTTTGAAAAATAGAACTCATCAGAATATTTTTTCTGATGATAAACTTATTTATAGTCACAAAAGGTTAAAATACTTTAATTTTAAATTAAGGTGTTTCCCATGATATTAACCCTTTTGGCCCTTCTTACCATACTTTTTATTTCGATTGAACTTCAAAAATATTTTAAAATTCCTTCCCCCATTAGTTTAATTGGGCTTAGTTATACGTTTTATTATCTGTTTCCCTCCATGGTACTTTTTTCCGAAGAGACCTTTGCAGAGTTGGTCTTGTTTTTGATTCCCATACTTATTGCTTCGGATGCGTTGCAACTTAAACTTGAAGATTTGAAAAAAAATGCTTTAAGTCTACTCTATTTGGCTCTATTCTCGGTAGCTGTTTCGGTTGCCTTTGGTATCTTTTCAGCCCATACCTTTTTTGCAGAATACAATTTAAGTACAGGGGCTATTATTGCCCTGTTTGCAATGGTCTTAGCTACTGACCCTGTTTCGGTGGTTGCTGTTTTCTCAAGCTTTAAAGTCCCTCATAAATTAGCTATTTTAGCAGAAGGGGAGTCACTCTTTAATGATGCAACGGCACTGATTATCTTTATGTTTATTGCGATTCCAATGATAAATGGCGTTGAAATTGGAGCTGTAGATATAGTACTTGTCTCTTTAAAAGTTATCTCTGTATCGGTAGTTATTGGACTTATTATTGGTTTTATTGGGGTCTTTATTATGCGTTTGACTTCTGACCCTATGAGTGAATTGATGCTTATTTTACTCACAGCTTATGGAGCATTTGAAGTAGCAGAACATTGGCATATGGCAGGCTTATTGGCTGTTATTGTAGCCATTATTACGCTCAATACCATGACGCAAAAATCATTTGATGATAAAGAGAGACGTGTCATCAAAGCGAAAAATATTGTCAATCGTGCGAACCAGAGTAAAAAAGTGTTTTCATCAGGCTTTATGAGTGGAATTACCCGAAAACTAAGTTCAGATGTGAGCAGTATCGAACGACATAAACAGAATCTTAATTATGTGGCTGTGTTGGCACTTCTTGCGAATACATTTTTATTTATGTCCATGGCAAGTATTGTTCATATTGATTTATTAATAAAATATCAAACAGAAATTTTATTAATGTTTGCTATTACCACGATTATTCGAGCCTTTATGATGGGAACGTTTGCTCTTACTTCAAATTTAACTAAAAAGATGACCGATATTGGTATACGTTGGTGGTCTGTTCTTCTTTTTGCAGGAATCAAAGGGGGACTCTCGATTGTTATGCTTCAAATGCTTCCACATGGTTTTGAACACAAAGAGATGTTTGATGCCATTGTCATTGGGGTTATTCTTTTGTCAACCGTCGTGTATGCTTTGGTATTGGTAGGAATCATTATGGGGAATAAAAAAGCATTTGATAAAGAGGTTGATGCAGAGGTGCATTAATCTTTGGGTCGATGCTTATCGACCCAATATCTAAAATCTCTTTATATAGGCATGACAATAAGGTTTAGAACCCTTTTTCTCGTAGTGGTCTTGATGATAATCTTCTGCTTTATAAAAATCACTTTTTTCTAATATCTTCGTGGCTACTTTGAGACCTTTTTTCTCTAAAATATGAATAAGTTTTTTAACAGTTTTTCGCTCTTCTTCGTTGCTTACAAAAATAGCCGACAGATATTGAGAACCAATGTCTGGACCTTGACCATTGGTTTGGGTGGGGTCATGAATCTCAAAAAAAGCTTTGGCTAGGGTTTCATAGTTGACAATATTGGAATCATAAACAACTTCAACCGTCTCTAAATGCCCTGTGTTTTTACGAACTACATCGTAGTAAGTAGGATTTTTTTGTGTGCCACCCATAAAACCTGAAATGGCATCTTTTACCCCTTTTATTGACTCTAAATGATACTCAACACCCCAAAAACATCCACCTGCAAAATAGGCTTTTTTGATAGAGCTTGTCGTGACTATTTTTTTCTCTTTTTTCTCGAAATTGAGTGAGATAGAGTTAACACAGTAACGAATATTTTTATTGGTCATTCCTTCGCCTTTAAACACATGTCCAAGGTGTGCATTGCATTTAGCACATAGAATCTCTGTTCGTTGTCCATCTGCATCCAGTTTATGTTTGATTGCACCTTTGATGGCATCATCAAAACTTGGCCATCCACAGTGTGAATTAAACTTGTCATCCGATTTGTAAAGAGGAGCATTACATACTTTACAGGTGTAGACACCTGCCTCTTTTGTATTGACATATTTCCCAGAAAATGCCCGTTCTGTTCCTTTATTGACAATGACATTTCGTTCTTGTGGAGTTAAGTTATTTAGTGCATTTACCCAAGGTTTACTCTCTTGGGCATTGAGTATTGCGATGAGTAGCATAAGAATAGATAACACTTTTTTCATTCTATAATCCTTTTAGTTTTTAGGATTGTAACAGAAGTTTTGTGTAGACTTTATGGAGTCATTATATTAATAAAAATTATTTAGTTGAATGAGACTAAAGTCTCTACACCTCGTTTTTTAAGAACTCTACTTCACAGGAATATAGGCATAGCCATCATTTTGTTTGTCAATCAGTCCAATGGTTGCATTTGGGATGATGTTTACAAATTTGTAAACATCCCTTTTTTTAATCTCTCTTTTGGTCATGCCTGCCCCACACATCAAAAATTCAACATCGTAGTTTTGAACCATTGAATCTATCCGTTTGGCAAGGGTTTTATAGTTCTCTATTAAGGGTTTATCCTCTTTGTAAATAGATGTTTTAGGATTTTTTAGAAAAAACTTATACGCCTCTCCATGAATAATCACCACTACATCAAGCTCTTTGAGTAAGCCCTCGTAGTGTGCTTTATTGGCAACAATGGCTTTGAGTATTTTATGTTCAAAATTTTCCATATTTTTGGTGGTTAAGTCGTAGACTACTCGTGCTGTTGTCTCTTGGGCGAATAGAATGCTTAGGGTGCTAAAAAGAAGCAAAAATATTTTTTTCATAAGTTTTCCTTGTCTATTAATATACTCTATTGTAATGGAAATAGATTAAAAACTATTTTCATTGGCTATAAATCATAGTTTTGATATAGTTATTAGATGAAACGTATCTCAAATGTATATCTTGCTTCTGTTTTCATTATTCTTCTAGGTCTATCGCTTTCGATACTCTTTTTTTTAAAAGAGAGTCAAAAAGATAAGATAGAAGCTCTAAGTAGGCACATTCTTGATGATTTTCAAAAAGATTTGGCGTATGAAAATTCTGACTTACTGACCTTCTCTTTAGCTCTTTCAGAAGATGGAGCATTAAAGAATGCACTGCTCTCTGACGATGAAGAGGGAGCTTACGCAATTTTAAGTGCTATCTCCAAACGCTTTAAAGAGTATACGCACATTCAAACACTTCGACTACAGCTTTTTGATACGGATTTTTTTATATTTGCACAGAGTTGGGGCAATGCTTCTGTTGGTATGCCCATGTGGTGGTTTCGTGATGATTTAGAGAAACTTAAGCAGAATAAACACCCAAAAGTTGGTATTGAGACAGGTCGAAGGTTAACATTTAAGGCAACCATTCCAATACAGAGTGGACATGAGTATATTGGTTATTTAGAGGTTATTCAATTTGTTGATGAGTTTGCTAAAAAGTTGCGTCAACGAGGGATTGAGTTGTTTGCTTTGATGGACATGAAGTATCTGGAACAGGCTTCACTAATGAAAGAGTTTCCTTTTTTAGACAACTATATCATTGCCAATAAGAATTTTAATAAACAGTTAGAGGCGAAAGTAAAAAAGATAGATTGGCAGGCATTAAAAGAGTTGGGGTATGTGTATAAAAATAAAATACTCTATCTTCTTGAACCCATGTACAATGGAGACCAAGAGGAGATTGGTAAATATTTACTGGTACTTCCTTCGCATACGGTAACCCACTACAGCCATAATTATCAGGACATCTCTATCTTTACACGTTTGCGTGATAAAGATATTTATAAAGTAGTTCAGTTGTGGGAGAACCCCTCTGGAAGCTATAGAAATATCAAAGATAAAAATCTAATAGAGTGGTTTGGAAAGCTTCAAGATGAAGATAAAAAGATGTTGGTAGAAGAGGCAAAGAAGAGCTTGTCGTTGTACAGTAAAGATGAGTTAATTGATATTATTTTAGAGCGTAAATACAAAGAGAAAAAAGTGGGAGTAATAGAGTGAAAATATTGATTTTAGAAGATGAGACAATTTTGGCTATTTCAATGCAAGAGTTTCTTGAAGATTCAGGTTATGAGGTGGTACATTTTGTCAATGCACACGATGCTTTTGATGCCATTTATGATGGAGCTTTTGATTTACTATTATTGGATGTCAAAGTCTCTGGTTCCATGACGGGGTTTAAACTTCTTTCAACGTTACGAGAAAATAAAATTACAACTCCTGCCATTTTTATTACATCTTTGAATAATATTGAAGATTTAACTAAAGGGTACAAGTGTGGGTGTTGCGACTACATTCGTAAACCGTTTGATTTAACAGAGCTAAAGCTTCGGGTTGAGCAGGTTATTCAGACACAATGTTTCCATTCACTCGATGAGATTATCGAATTGCCTTTTTCCTATAGCTACGATACCAAAAAGATGGAACTCTCTTTAAAGGATAAGAAAATTGTTTTAAGCAGGCGAGAGACAGCAATACTTGAACTTCTTATCAAACATCGTGGTGTGGTTGTCAGTTATGAGATGTTTTGGGAAGAGGTGTGGGGTGAGTGGATTGACCCTACCAATATTCGGGTACAAGTGGGAACGGTACGAAGAAAGCTCAAGAAAAACTTTATAAAAAACATTCGTGGCGTAGGGTACAGCATTGATATTTGATTCTAAAAAATTTGCTCTGAAATATGCCATTCGTTACACGATAATTTTGGCAATTATTCTAATTACACCACTGGTTATCTATGTTATGCTTCTTTTACAGGTGGACAAGGCAAAAACAGAGCTTCTACTGCAAGAGCAATCTCGAAAAGTCATTGCATCCATGCAACATTACAATAACCGAGACAAGGTTTATAAGTTTCCTCGTTATAAGGAGTATCGAACAGCACTCTATACAAATCAATATAAAGAGATTTTTTCAACGCTTGATTTTAAACCCTCTATCTTTATGGAGGGATTTTTTCATGAAGGAAAACACTACTATTACATCTACTCTTTACCCGATAAGCAGTATTTTGGTTCGAAGTACTTATTGGTCTCAGTAGTACATACAGCGAATGAAATTTATTTCTTTGCTCTTTTGGTTATTTTGGGTATTTTACTTATGCTTTTCCTCTTCTCATTGTTGTTGTTAAAAAACTTTTCTGTTCCTTTTGAGAATATGAATCAACAGCTTGATAATTTTATAAAAGACTCTATGCATGAGATTAATACACCACTAAGTATTATTAATCTCAACTCTGACCTCTGTATTAATAAATATGGAGAGAACAAATATCTACAACGTGTTAAATCGGCTTCTAAAACCTTAGCAACCATCTATGATGATATGGATTACCTTATTAAGCAGGGTCGTTTAAAACATACGAAGACCAAGATAAACTTTTCGGAATTTATTAAGAGTCGAGTAGACTATTTTCAAGAGGTTGCAAATTTAAAAAACATTACTATCTCTATTGAGATAAGCCCCGATATATTCTATTTCTTTTCAAAAGTAAAACTGCAACGTATTGTGGACAATACCATTTCAAATTCCATTAAATACAGTTACGATAAGAACAGTATCGAAGTTGTGGTTAAAGAGGACAAGCAACGTATTGTTTTTTCTGTTAAGGATTATGGAGTAGGAATCGAGAATGTTCAAAAGATTTTTTCTCGATATTACCGTGAAGATGAGACAAAAGGTGGTTTTGGAATTGGCTTGAATATCGTTAAAGATATTATAGATGAAGAGGATATTACCCTAAAAATTGAATCAAAATTAAAAGAGGGTAGCATCTTTTATTACACATTTATGAAATTAGATAACTAAAGATTATCCTACAAAATAACTTTTTACACTTTTTTTACACTTCTTCGTTATACTCTTCTTGAAATACTAAATTAAAAAGGAGTTTTAATGAAGAAACGTGTGAAACAGATTACTCTACTCTCTGTAATTTTATTTTCTTCCTCTATTGCTTTATCTGCCGTAGATTTAACTACAGCGTATGATATGCCAGATGCAAGTAAACTGATTGAGAAAGATTTATTACTAAAGCCTACAACTTTTACGATGCCTAAAAGTTGTAAACTTGATGATTTAGATGCTATTGCAAGGGGAGCATATATTTTTCATAATTTAAATGGAAAAAAAGCAAAAAAAACCCCACCTAAAGGGCTTGTTAAATTTACTGAAAAAAAAGGTAAAGATGGCAAAGTTAAAAAAGTAGCTAAGCAGTTTGGTAACTGTGTTGCTTGTCACAATATTGAAGGTGCTGTTGGTGGTGGAAATATTGGTCCTGACTTAACAGGATATAAATCTGTTTTTGTTGATACCAAAACCAGAGATGCAAAATTTGTTTACCAAAAAATAGCAGATGCTAGAATTGACAATCCTAAGACACACATGACAGTAAACTTGACAACAAAACTGTTTAGTGAATCAGAGATTTGTGACTTAACTGCTTATGTTATGTCTGCTAAACCTGCAAAAAAATAAGGAGAGAAGTATGGAAAGAAGAAAATTTATTCAGAGTATGTTTACTGCATCAGCAGTAGCTGTAATTACAGTACCAACAGGAGTATTTGCAGGAGATGCAAAAAAAGCCTCTAAAAAAGGGCCAAACGATATGTCATTTGATGAGGCTGTGAAAGCAATCACATCAGGTAAAGAGGTTAAAGAGAGTGATAAAATCAAACTTAGCGTTCCTGAAATTGCAGAGAATGGTGCCGTTGTTCCTGTAAAAGTAAACGTTGATTATCCTATGGAAGAGGGAAACTATGTTAAAGCGATTCACGTTTTAAACAAAGGAAATGGTAACGCACGATGTGCTGATATTATGTTGACACCTGCGAACGCAGAAGGATACTTTGCAACACGTGTTAAGTTGAGCAAAACACAAGATGTTGTAGCACTGGTAGAACTGAGTGATGGAACCTTTATTCAGACAGCTAAGAGTGTTAAAGTAACCATTGGTGGTTGTGGTTGATTCTGACCAAATTTGTTCGGGGCTAAAGCCTCCGATTCCAAAAATAACCAAGAGAGTTTGCCCCTAGGCATACGTTGATATTAATAAGTAATTAAGGGATATAACATGGCAGAAGCAAGAAAATCAATGGTAAAGATTAAACCAAAAAAATATAAAGTAGGCGATATTGTAAAAGTTGACTTTATTGTAATCCATCCAATGGATACAGGTATGAGAAAAGATAAAAAAACAGGAAAAATTAAACCAGCACACTATATTGATAGCATTACTTTTTCGTTTGATGGTAAACCTTTTACAACTATGAAAGTATGGGAATCTGTATCAACAAACCCTTATTTCTCTGTAAAGTATAAAGTTACAGGAAAAGGTAAGATTACTGTTGATTACACCGATAATCAAGGCGAAAAGAACTCTAAAAGCAAAAAAATTAAACCAAAAGGATAGGGTATGAGAAAATTATTATTACCTTTAGCCTTAATGGTAACCGTTGCTACTGCTGGAGAGCAGTTCGCAATGAGTGATGCCGATAGAGCAATGTATAAGGAGATGTTAGAGAATAACCCTGCTGATATTTATGTTGAAGAGGGTGGAGAGATTTTAGAAGAGGCTCTTGGTGGAGAAGAGGCACTTGCAAAATTTTTAGGTGTTAGTGAAAAAGAGTTACCTAAATACATTGCAGGTTTTCCACGATACATTAAAAAAATGGGAAATGTTGTTGGTATAGACCAAGTTTTACAAGCGATGCAGGTAGAACAGGGGAAAAAGAAGACAAAACTTAAAAGTGGAAAGATGTTCTCTATGTTAGCGTATGTAAAATCGTTGGCAAATGATGAGCAGTTTACCATTGATATTAATGCAGATAAACAGATTAAAGCTTCGTATGATTTAGGAAAAGTAACGTTTGAAACAGCAAGAGGTGGACGTGGTTTATCGTGTTTAAGTTGTCACTCAGCTGATATTGTAGGACAAGTTCTTAGAACACAGCCTCTTCCAGATTTGGGAAAAGCAGGTGCAGGTGCAACTTGGCCAGCATACAGAATGACAAAATCAAGTCTAAGAACACTTCAACGAAGATTCCAAGGATGTATGAAAAATGCTCTGCTTAAAGTGATTCCTATTGGTTCAAAAGAGATGGTTGGATTAGAGGTATATGTTTCAACATTGGCTCAAAAAGAGAAAAAAGCCATTGCCATTCCTGGCTTAAAACGATAAGGAGTTTTTATGGATATTAGCAGAAGAGACTTTTTAAATATGGCAGGTGCGTTAGGTCTTTTTGGCTTAAGCAGTGGCACACTCTTTGCAGGAGACAGTAAAGAGGTAAAAGCAAAACTTAAGAAGCTCACTTTTTCCGATGTGGTCAGTTTTGAACCAAAAGGTAAAGCAACGATTCTTCATATTTGTGATTTACATGCACACATTAAACCACTCTATTGGCGTGAGCCTTCAACATTGATTTCTGCAAAAAACTTGGTGGGAACACCAGGGTTTATCTGTGGAGACAGTTTTGAGAAACATTACGGTATTAAAGCAGGTTCTTTAGACCAATATTTTGATACATACAATAACTTTGCAAGTTTGGCTGAGAAATTTGGAAAAATGGGTGGAATTTCACACATGAAGCCAATTATTGACCATGTTAAAAAAGAGCGAGGTAAAGAGAATGTTCTTCTTTTAGACAGTGGAGATACATGGCAAGGGACAGCTGTTGCACTGAAAACAGATGGAGAAGCGATTGTTGATGCTCAAAACTATTTGGGTGTTGATGTAATGGTTGGTCACTGGGAGTTTACTTATGGTAAAGAGCGTGTTATGGAGCTTATTAAAAAGCTTAATGGCGAGTTTATTTCTCAGAATGTTATTGACAACGACCCCTTCTCAGATGAGTTCGAGGAGTTAATTTTCCCACCATATACCATTAAAGAGATTGGTGGAGCAAAAATTGGTATTATTGGTCAATCATTTCCATTTACGTCAACAGCAAACCCAAAACGATTTACAGAGGGTTGGAGTTTTGCACTGCGTCATGAGTCGTTACAAGAGTATGTAAACGAGCTTCGTAAAGAGAAAAAAGTTGATTGTATTGTTGTTCTTAGTCATGATGGTTTTTCAGTAGATCAAGAGTTGGCTAAAAAGGTTACAGGTGTTGACTTTATCCTAAGTGGACACACACACGACCCTAGTCCAGAACCAATTGTTGTAAACGATACGGTTATTTTGATTTCTGGAAGTCATGGTAAATATGTAGGGCGTTTGGATTTGGATATTAAAGATAAAAAAGTTGCTGGTTACAACTTTAAATTGATTCCTGTTGCTTCAAATCTGATTCCTGCTGATAAAGCTGGAGATGAGTTGATTGCTAAAGCGTACAAGCCATTTGATAAAGAGTTAAATGAAGTGTTGGGAACAACAAAAGGGATTCTTTATAAAAGAGATACTTTTTACTCTACCTTTGATTCACTGATTGGTCAAGCGATTCAAGATAAAGTAAAGAGTGACATCGTGTTTACACCAGGGTACAGATGGGGAACAACCGTTCTTCCAGGTGGCGATATTTTAAAAGACAATGTTTATGAGATGACAGCGATTACTTATCCTGAAGTTTACACATTTGATTTAAAAGGTCAAGTGATTGCAAACCTTATGGAAGATATTGCAGACAATGTTTTTAATGCTAATCCACTGCTTCAACAGGGTGGAGATATGAGCCGTTTAACGGGTGCGAGTTACAGCATTAAAATTGATGCTCCATCAGGAAAACGGATTTCTAACTTTTTAATTGGTGGTAAACCAATTGATGTTAAAAAAACCTATAGAGTTTCATCTTGGGGTGGAAACCTACAAAGTGCAGGCGAAAATATGGATAAAGAGACACCAGCTGTTTATGAAGTAGTTAGTGACTATATTCGTGAGAAAAAGGTGGTTGATATTTCATTGACTTCAAATGTTAAAGTATTAGATTATAATTGTGGATGCCCTGCAAAAGGTGCTAAGTGTTAATTTAGAGAAGGGGTTTATCTCATCTTAAGACCTGTAAGTTATAAAGATGAGATAAGTAAATATGTGATGAAAAATCACATCTGTTAGTATACATAAATTTATCTTATAAAGATAATAACTATTACAAAGGATGTAAAATGAAAAGAAGTAACATGATTAAATTGGCTACAGGGCTAGCAACACTACTATTGGTTACAACAACAGTGAATGCAGATGATTCAAAACCTTTTAGTAAACATAAATTTTTTGGTTTCTCTCAAATTGGAGTACAAGCAGGTGATGGTGCTATTAATAAAGATAATCAAAACGGTAAAATGAAAATGGATGCAGACCGTATTCGTTTGGGATGGAAATACTTTTCGGGTCCTTTAGCAGGTAAAGTATTTTTAGATTTTTCAAAAACTGGTGATTCTGGTTCAGGTATGCCAAATATTATTAAAGATGCATTTATTGCTTATAAAGTCAATAATGCAGCTGTTGTAAAAGCTGGTATGATTAAAACTCCTGTAGGTATGGGATTTACTATTCCTGGTTGGAATTTAGATGTTATTAAACGTGGATTTGACAAAAAATTAGCATTTGAACGAGCTGCTGGTCTTATGCTTTCTGGACGTGCTATTGGTGGAAGTGGAAAAGTCAATGGTTTAGAGATGGGTCATGAACGCCCATGGCACGGATTTGGTTATGACCTTATGATTTCTGGTCAAACAGGTCGTTCAGGTGCTGTTAAAAATGCCAAAGTAGGTAATAATAATGCTTATATGGGGCGTGTAATGTATGATAATGGTCAAGCATTGCATATTGAAGCAGGCTATGGTGTTTCAAAAGAAGCAGGTGGAACAAATGGTGCAAAAGATGTAAGTAAAAATGTAATTACAACAACAAACTTGGAAGATTACAAGGTCTTCAACATTGGTATTGATTCACATTTTGATGGTGCAAATGTAAAAGCTGAGTACTACGATACTAAAAATATTCAAGGTGTAAAAAATTGGAATATGAAGACAGTTGCTCTTACTGGTACGTATTATTTTACAGATACATTGGAGGGTGCAGTTAAGTATATTAGTGGTTCAGGGGATAAAGGTACAACAAGTGCAAAAGCATCAAATACTTATATTGGATTAAACTACTATATTCATCCTAAGAATAATAAAATGGATAGAAAATCAAGAAGAAGTAGAAATCAACATAGAATACAGATAAACTATGTTCTTGCTGGTGGAGATGCAGGTAAAGCAAATGCTAATACCGTATTTAAATATGCAGGTGGAGCATTCTATAAAGATAATGCTATTCTTGCACAGTACCAATTTAAATTTTAATCTTATTAGAATTTTAAAGGAGTGTGGGTATTTTTGCCCACACTTATATAACTCGTGTAAATAGATAAGCTAACTATTTTTTTTCACATTTTGATAGTTAGTTTATCTGTTTACATTTTAATCTATATATAAAAAGGGGTTCTTTTATGAAAAAAATAGTTGTTATGATTTTTTTCTCAATGATGTTTCTCTCTTGTGAAAGTAAAGTTTCATTAGATGATAAACCTCAAGTCTCTAAGTATCAAAAGGCATTATCTTTAGCCAAAAAGAGTCATAAAATTGTAATGTTAAAACTTACTTCTGAATCGTGTCATTTTTGTAAAAAAATGGATCAAGAAGTGCTATCGGATAAAGAGGTAGACTCTTTTTTAAATAAATATTTTATTCCTGTGGAAATCAATGTTAACACAGAAGAGTTACCTTTGGGCTTAACGCATAAGGTCACACCCACTTTCTTTTTTATTAATAAAGATGAAAAAGTGGTCTCTAAAATACAAGGTTCTTGGAATAAAAAAGATTTTATAGAGCTACTGGAGATGGTACTCAAAAAAGCACAAGGAGATAAGAGATGATAAAAATTTTAAGCATATGGCTCTTGTTGTCAACAAGTTTTACTCTTTTAGTTGCTGAAACAGAGTTTGCTGAGCCAAAGCCTTCTATGGAGAACCCTAGAAAATTTGTTTTTCCAATTACTACATGGGATAGAGATGAGATAAACCACATTTTAGGATCTGCGAATAATGTTATTAAATTTTATGGTGTGGACAATACTGAAGTAGTTATTGTTGCCTATGCACAAGGGATTAAGGCACTGCTTAACCACCATGATAACAAGATACGAAAACGTGTTAAATCACTGATGACGTATGATGTAGAGTTTATTGCTTGTCAAAATACAATGACAACTTTAAAAATTGATAAAAAAGAGTTACTTGACGGTGTTGAAGTGGTTACGGCAGGGATTGTTGAGCTGATTGAGCGACAACTTCGGGGCTATATTTACATTCGACCATAACATTAAACTTACAAAACAAAAAAAACTAAAGGAGATAGATTGAAACAAATACTAAAAGGGCTCTTGATTGGCTCACTACTTATTACAGGATTGATAGCAGAGGATATTAAAGTTTTTACATCTGAAAACAAAGATGGAAAGATTACAGCAAAAACAATAGAAGAGGTTTTTACCAAAGCAGGTTTTTTTGTATCAGCAAATCGAGATATGAATGTTCCTTTTAAAAAACAGTTTAAAGAGACAACGTTTGAGAATTATAATCTTTTTACTTTTTATAAAAAAGATACAACGTTGGCTTTGGCAAAGAAATACGATAATATTGGACTCTTTGCACCCATGAGTATGTCGATTTATACTAAAAAAGGCTCTACCGATATTTCAGTATCTTCATTAAGTGCTGTGGCAATGCAAAAAATCATGAAGATTCCAGCAGATGAGAAACTCTTAACGGATTTAAGAGCGTTGGTGGAAAAAACATTAAAAACAGCAATGCCAAATGGAACGTTTGAGACACTACCGTATAAAATAGAAGCAACAAAAAAAGAGCTTGTAAGCAAATTCACAATGGAGATAGATTCTAAAGATTGGGAAGATGAACTTGAAGAGTTTAAGATGGGCTTTGAAGGAGAACTTGCTCCAAATGGTTTTGTCATTGCAGGACAAAATAACTTAGGAGATGAGTTTGAAGAGGCGAATTATGAAGGCTTTGACTTTTATGAAGTTTACTCTATCTGTAAACTACCTGTTATCTATACCATTGCAAAAAGTCACCCAGAAGCAGGTGCTTTTGCTCCGTGTTCACTCTACTTGAACAAAAAGAAAGATGCTGATACCATGACCATAGCCTTTCCATCCGTTTATAACTGGATGAGTTCTATGGCACTTAAAGATAAAACAGATTTATCGACACTTGAGGATGCACAGAAGCGAATGAGAAAAATTTTAAGCTCTTTAACTGAATAACGTATGATTAATCTTTTTCTGATATAATTCGCTCCGAAAATTGTTGTCTCGGCACAGACCGTTGCAACAGCCCCTCTTTTCGAGGAAGAGCTACATGGCTAGAACAGGTTGGTTACCTGTCATAAAAATTACTTTAAAGGTCTCACCATGAGAAAAGATATTCATCCAGATTATAAAGAGTGTTCTGTAACATGTGCATGTGGAAATGCATTTGTAACTAAAAGTATTAAAGAAAAAATGACAATTGATATTTGTAATGAATGTCATCCATTCTTTACAGGTTCAGAAAGAAGTGTTGATACTGCTGGTAGAATTGACAAATTTAAGAAAAAATACAACCTTTAATGGGTTATTTTTCTTTTTAGACAAGGCAATGCCTTGTCTCTACAGATTCTAAAATATGCTTACATTTATCCCCACCCCCATTGGAAATCCCCAAGATATTACTATTCGTGCTTTACGATATTTTGAACAAGCAACACTTTTTTTATGTGAAGATACCCGTGAAACTAAAAGACTTTTATCTATTTTAGAAGAGCGTTTTGATTTTACCTATCCTAAGGTTGAGTTTTTATCTTTTCATGAGCATAATGGAGCCACACGTCTGGTTGAAATCTCAGAGCGTCTTAATATGGAAAATGTTGTCTATGTCTCTGATGCAGGTATGCCTATTATTTCTGACCCAGGGCAAATTCTTGTTGAGTATTGTCAAAAAAATGCTATAGAGTATGATGTGCTTCCTGGTGCATCAGCTGTTACGACTGCCTATGCTGCTTCAGGTTTTGAAGAGGGACGATTTCTTTTCTTTGGCTTTTTACCTCATAAAGGGAGTGAACGCTCTTCGTTGTTGATTGAAGCAATGAATCGAATGGATAATATTATTTTGTATGAAGCTCCTCATCGTATAGAGAAATTAATTGCAGAGATAGCCTCGATTGATGAATCCCGAGAAGTCTTTTTTGCAAAAGAACTTTCTAAGAAGTTTCAAAACTATTATCGAGGAACGGCGAAAGAACTTTTAGAACAATTTAAAAATATTAATTCTAAAGGTGAATGGGTTGTTGTGATTCAAGCCAAAAAAGAGCAAGCTCAAGCACTCTATGTTGAAGATATTTTAGCTTTTGACTTACAGCCAAAAGTAAAAGCAAAATTATTAGCAAAAATAACAGATAAATCTGTTAAATCATGGTATGAAGAACTTATTAAGCGTTAAATATTACTCTCTTGAATTTTTAATGAAAAGACACAGCAAAAATTTGATAAAATCTTTTTATGATTATTTATGGGAAACAAGTCTGTTTACATGCCCTAAAAGAGCATGAATCAGCCATTAAAACAGTATATATCGCTAAAAAGGGCATTTTGCCTCAAAACCTTTTTGAACATTTCAAAGAAAAAATTAAATTTTTAGAAGAAAAATGGGCTCAAAGTATGAGTAAGGGGGGAAATCATCAAGGTCTTTTGATTGAGATGGAGCCTTTTTCTCAAAGTAGCCTCTCTGCATTAAAGCAAGAGAAGTTTATTGTCGTACTGGATACAGTAACCGATACAGGTAATATAGGAGCGATTGTACGTTCTGCTCATGCTTTAGGTGCAGACGGTATTATTGCTACGGGTGTAAAAACACTTAATTTAGCTTCAATTATACGAACAAGCTCTGGAGCATTAATGGAGATACCCTTCGTTATCATTCCAAATGCTTTAGACGTTTTAAATGAATTAAAACAAGTTGGTTTTACAGTATATGGTGCAGGAATGGAGGGAACACGTGTTGAATTATGCCAGTTCTCGGATAAAAAGGTATTGGTTTTAGGATCAGAGGGAAAAGGGATTTCAAAACGTGCAACATCCAAAATAGATGAGATGATTTCTATTGGAATGAAGCATGAATTTGATTCTTTAAATGTAAGTGCAGCCGCAGCAATTTTAATACATAGGATGGAAAATGCAATTAAATGAAATTATAGATAAAGATGGTGTTGAAAAACTCTCTTTATTAACCAACATTTCAATAGATAATTTAAATAATTTAGTTGAAGAAAACTTTGAAAAGTTAACACGAGTAAAATCTTTAGGTTTTTTACTTATTTTAGAACGAGATTGTCACGATATAGATGTTTCTGCATTAAGAGAGCGTGTAAAAGTTTATTTTGAAGAGAATAAGCCAGCTGATGAGAATGTTGTTATGATTTCTAAAGACTCTGTTCCAGGTGCTAGTAATTTTTCATTTTTTAAATGGTTTGTTGTTTTAGCACTGCTTGGTGGGGGATGGTACCTCTATACTCAAGGTAAATTGGACGGTATACTTAAAAACATTGAAGAGAAAAAAGATTTTTTTGATGACAAGAAAGCATTAGAGTCTAATGTTACTGAAAAAGAAGCCAATAATGTAGTGATTAAAAGCTCTAATGAAGAGCCCATAACCATTGCAACTCCTGTTGCACCTGTAGAAAAAAAAATTACTTTAATCGCCACAGAGCATGAAAATGATGAAAATACCACACTTATTGATGTAAATGGCACTCAAAAGCTTACAACTGAAGCTGAACAGAGTGCTGAATCGATTGTTAAAGAGGTAATTGAGAGTGCAGAAGCCGTTGTTAAAAAAACGGTTGAAGAGGTTGTCACTGCTGAAGCAAATGAGACAAAAAAAGCTCCTCTTACTTCAATTTCAACAATAACCATTAACCCTACACGTGGTACACTTTGGTTTGGTTTCATTAATCTTGATACCAAGAAAAAAAGAGAATTTATGAAAAAAACATCCACACCCTTTGATATTAAAGGTGGTCGTTGGTTGTTGGTTACAGGACATGGTTATGTTGATATTGTAAGTGATGTAAGTACGGTCGAGTTAGCAGACAGTAAAAAACACTACTTCTATATTGACAGTAGCGAGATTAAAACATTGACCAAAAAAGAATTTAGAGCAATGAATGGACGACGTGGTTGGTAAAACCACACTTTAAAAATTAATAAGAAGAAGAGGATAGTAATGTTTGACGAGATTCAATTTGAAAAAATAAATAGATTGCCAAAGTATATTTTTGCTGAAATAAATGACCTAAAGATGGATGCAAGAAGAGCAGGTGCCGATATTATAGATTTTTCCATGGGGAACCCTGATGCCAGAACACCTCAACCCATTATAGATAAGCTTTGTGAAACAGCTCAACGTGATAAAACACATGGTTACTCTGCAAGTAAGGGTATCTATAAACTTCGTTTAGCAATGACCAACTGGTATAAACGTAAATACAATGTAGAACTTGACCCCGATACCGAAGTAGTAGCAACGATGGGAAGTAAAGAGGGTTATGTTCACTTGGTTCAAGCCATCTCTAACCCAGGGGATGTTGCAATTGTTCCCGACCCAACGTACCCTATTCATTCACAAGCATTTATCTTGGCTGGTGCAAATGTAGAGAAGATGGAGCTTAAGTTTGATGAAGAGAATTTTGAAGTGGATGAAGAGCAGTTTTTTATTGATTTAAATGATGCTTTAGAGAATTCATTACCAAAAGCAAAATTTTTGGTTTTGAACTTTCCTCATAATCCAACAACAGCAACAGTAACGCCTGAATTTTATAAAAAAGTAGTGGCTCTTGCAAAAGAGAAACGTTTTTATATTATCTCTGATATTGCTTATGCTGACATTACCTTTGAGGGTTATAAAACACCTTCGATTCTAGAAGTAGAGGGTGCAAAAGATGTGGCTGTTGAAGCGTACACACTTTCAAAGTCATACAACATGGCAGGATGGAGAGTTGGGTTTGTCGTCGGAAATAAAAAGCTTATTGGTGCATTGCAGAGTATTAAATCATGGTTAGATTACGGTATGTTTACACCAATCCAAGTCGCTGCAACCGTAGCCCTTGATGAGCATGGTTATGTACCCGATGAGCAGATTATTCCTCGTTATTTAAAGCGTCGTGATGTGATGCTTGAATCTTTTGCCAATGCAGGATGGAAAATGGGTAAACCAAATGCTTCGATGTTTATTTGGGGTAAAATTCCAGAGAGTTGTCGAGCGATGGGAAGTTTAGAATTTTCAAAAAGATTACTGGTAGAAGCAGGTGTAGCTGTAAGCCCAGGGATCGGTTTTGGAAAATATGGCGATGATTATGTGCGTATTGCATTGATTGAAAATGAGAATAGAATTCGTCAAGCAGGGCGAAACATTAAGAAATTTTTAAAAGTTGTAGAAGCAGAGAACGCAAAATAACTTTTAACTCCCTTTTTGGGTAGTGTTAAAGCATTACCCCTCTACTTTTTTACTATAATACCCCTATAAAAAACAAAAATAAAATCGTTTAAAAAGGAAATGTCATGGTAAAAGTAGGAATACTTGGAGTAGGAACAGTGGGAGCGAGTGTTGCTAATATTTTAGAGACCAATGCAGATATTTTAGAAGCAAGAGCAGGTAAAAAGATTGTTGCAACCACAGGTGTGGTTAAAAATTTATCCAAAGATAGAGGGGTCTCTATCAAACTTTCAGATAATCCTTTAGATATTGTTGATAATCCTGAAATAGACATTGTTGTAGAGCTTATGGGTGGGGTTGAAGAGCCTTATGCCTTGGTAAAAAAAGCACTGAAAAATGGTAAAGCCGTGGTTACTGCAAACAAAGCACTTCTTGCCTATCATCGTTATGAACTTCAAGAGATTGCAGGCGATATTCCATTGATGTACGAAGCGAGTACAGCAGGTGGAATCCCAATTATTGGAGCATTACGAAACGGTTTGACTGCCAATCATATTGAATCCATTCAAGGAATTATGAACGGTACAACCAACTACATGTTGACCAAGATGATTAATGAGGGTGCTCAGTACGATGAGATACTAAAAGAGGCTCAAGACCTAGGATATGCCGAAGCTGACCCTACATTTGATGTGGGTGGTTTTGATGCTTCTCATAAGCTTCTTATTCTTGCAAGTATCGCTTATGGCATTGATGCCAAACCCGAAGATATTTTAATCGAAGGTATTCAAAACATTACTCAAACAGATGTAGCCTTTGCCAAAGAGTTTGGATATGAGATTAAACTATTAGGAATTGCAAAAAAAGCAGAAGAGGGTGTAGAACTTAGAGTACATCCAACCATGATTCCAGCATCAAGCATGATAGCAAAAGTAGATGGTGTTATGAATGCTGTTTCAGTTGTTGGCGACCGTGTTGGCGAAACCATGTACTACGGTGCAGGAGCAGGTGGAGACGCAACAGCTTCTGCTGTAGTAGCCGATATTGTAGATATTGTTCGTGGAAATCATGGACCAATGTTGGGTTATAAAAAACCTTTAGAATCAGGTTTAAGCCTACTTCCAGAAGAAGAAATCGTAACAAACTACTATTTACGAATGGGAGTAGATGACAAATCAGGCGTATTAGCAAAAATTACAAATGAATTGGAAAAATTTGATATTTCTATCGAGTCTATGCTCCAAAAACCACATAAAAATGACGACCGTGTAAAACTTCTGTTCACAACACATTCTTGTCAAGAAGCCAAAATCCAAGAAGCAATGTTAACGCTTAAAAAGCTAGAGTGCGTTCATGGAGATATTGCTATGATGAGGATTGAGAAGTAAGGTTTTTTATTTTAAACATGGCAATTTGTCATGTTTTTATTTCCTTTAAATAAACTATGATACTCTTTCATATTCAAAATTATTATTAAAGAGATTATTTGACTACAACAATGAATATTTCAAAAAACAAACCCCTTAAAACCATCGAACTTTTTGCAGGTGTTGGTGGTTTTCGTATAGGTCTTAAACAAGCTAATCCTACACAGTTTGATATAGTATGGAGCAATCAATATGAACCTTCTACAAAAACGCAACATGCTTCCAATATTTATACTCAACGCTTTGGTTTAGAGAATCATTCAAATGAAGATATTGCTAGGGTTGATGTTGATTCTATCCCAAATCATGATTTATTGGTTGGAGGATTTCCTTGTCAAGATTACAGTATTGCCACTACACTTAAAAATTCTTTAGGTATTATAGGTAAAAAAGGGGTGCTTTGGTGGGAAATTTATCGTATATTATTTCAAAAGAAAGAGAAAGCTCCAAACTATTTATTACTTGAAAATGTAGACAGACTTTTAAAATCTCCTGCTTCTCAACGTGGTCGTGATTTTGCTATTATTTTATCT
>Ga0256827_10000053_pt1 | contig 57154 bp, 43 predicted proteins | sample CV84metaG_FD_185977 | JGI IMG/M metagenome (GOLD analysis project Ga0256827, IMG submission 185977) | Hydrothermal vent microbial communities from East Pacific Rise, Pacific Ocean - CV84 | ecosystem: Environmental > Aquatic > Marine > Hydrothermal vents | place: Pacific Ocean: East Pacific Rise... | reverse complement strand
TTTCTTTCTCCGAAAACCTAGAAACAACCTCGGCAAGCGATGTAAATAACTATGTAGTAAATAATGGAATAGGAAATCCTTCATCAATAAATTTTAGTCAGAATATTGCTGAACTTACATTTGCACAAAATTTTGTATCGGGGCAACTAAACACAATTACATTAAATAATATTGCCGATTTAGCCGGAAATACCATAAACAACATTGATACAACTTTTACATATATTGCTATTAACGAAAACGATATTGTAATAAACGAAATTATGGCAGACCCAAAAGACTCTGTTCAATTACCAGAATTAGAGTTTATAGAGCTTTACAACACAACAAGTTACACTCTAAATTTAAGTGGCTGGAAATTACAAATAGGGACAAGTACAAAAAGTCTTAACAATTTTATTTTATCGCCAAATGCTTATATAATTGTATGTAAACCAGATGCAGAATATGCTTTTACTCAATATGGTACTGTAGTTACAACAACAACATCGTTTACTTTAACAAACGGAGGAACAACAGTTACATTAATTGACGATAACGATACACCAATTAACACTGTTTCGTACACCGATAACTGGTATAACGATGCAGGTAAAAAAGATGGTGGTTGGTCATTAGAGCGTATTGACCCGGCAAATAATTGCTCCGGTTCATTAAACTGGACAGCAAGTAATAATCCGGCAGGAGGTACTCCCGGTGCTCAAAATTCGGTTTATACTAGCAATATCGATAATACCGCTCCTTATGTAACAAATGCTATTTTAGGAAGTAATAATTCAATTGCTATTGAGTTTAATGAAGAAATTGTAAATACATCAATAATAAACTCAGCAAACTATTCAATAACAGGAAACACCATTTCAAACATTACAGTTACAAATCCAAATAAAATAATATTATATCTTAATAATGAATTTCCAAACGGTTCACAAGTTGTTTTACACGTTTCAAATTTAGACGATTACTGTGGAAATATAATGAATGATACTACCATTAATTTCACCTACTACAAAGCAAAACAATTTGATGTGGTAATAAACGAAATAATGGCAGACCCAACACCTGCAGTTTATTTGCCCGAAGCTGAATATATTGAACTTTACAACACCTCTGATTATGAAATATCGATGCATAATTGGACATTATACTATGGTAATTATTCTAATATTATACCAGATATTAATATTCTTCCTGATAGTTTTGTGATACTTTGCAAAGAAGCCGATTTACCACTTTTCGAAAACTACAATAACGTTTATGCTCTACCTAGTTTTAATTTAAGTGCAAATGGTATGTTATTATCAATTGCCAATGAAGAAAACAACATAATACATTCGGTAAATTACGATATTTCGTGGTATAAAGATGATAATAAAACAGATGGCGGTTGGTCTTTAGAGCAAATAGACCCAACAAATCCTTGTGGCGATTACGATAATTGGCACGCATCAACATCAAATATGGGAGGTACACCAAGTGCAACAAACTCGGTAAACGAGCCAAATGCTGATAATACAACACCCCAACCAATTAGAGCATATATATTAGATACAAACTCAATAATTGTAACACTTTCAGAAACAATTATTTTAGATACAATAAATGCAAATATTTTTAGTGTTAATGGTATTGGTAATGCTATATCATTAACATCGCAAACAGCCGACAACACAATTATAAAATTAACTTTTGCCTCAAATTTTGAAAAAAATATTATTTATACATTAAATTTAAACAGCAAAATTGCTGATTGTGCAGGAAATTTTACTATTATACCAAGTCACATAATATTTGGATATTCAACACGTCCACAACCAAACGATATTATTATAAACGAAGTACTTTTTAATCCGCTTAACGATGGTGTTGATTATGTTGAAATATACAATCGTAGCAATAATATTATTGATGCATCGGAAATAAAAATTGCCACAAAAAAAGATGGAATTTTAGATAATATTAAAACTATTTCGATAGACCCATTTTTAATTTTTCCGAAAGATTATATTCTAATTAGCAAAGATAGTCGAACAGTGAAACAGCAATATACAACACTATCATTATATAATTTTATTGATGTTTCTACTCTGCCTACATACTCGAACGATGCAGGTACAGTTGTAATTGTTGATAATGCAAATGTTATTATTGATGAGTTTGAATATAATGAAGAAATGCATTTTCCAACGCTTGTTACAACCGATGGGGTGAGTTTAGAGCGTATAAATCCGGATATTCCTACAAATCTATCTACAAACTGGCACTCGGCTGCCGAAACAGTTGGTTTTGGTACTCCGGGTTATCAAAATTCGCAGTACAATCCCGAAAGTAATGGAACAGGAACTGTAAGTTTAGAAAAAGATGTTTTTTCACCAGATAATGATGGTTACGAAGATATTCTTAAAATAAATTACAAAATGGAAAAATCGGGTTATACCGCAAATGCATATATTTTTGATGCTAACGGTAGACTTATGAAACAAATTGTAAACAATGAATTACTTGCTATTTCAGGCTCATTTAATTGGGACGGAATTGACCAATATAATCAAAAAGTTAAAATAGGAACTTATATATTGGTTTTCGAAATTTTTGATTTAGAAGGAAATTCAAACAAATACAAACTTCCATTTGTTGTTGCGGGCAAAATTGAGTAGATTTGCATTTTTAACATAAAAATTAATTATTTAGTTTATGAAAACAAGAATTTTATCATTATTTATGTTTGTAGCAGTAATTTCTTTTGCACAAACAAACGATTCATTAAAAACAAACAAACAAACATTTGTTCAAGAAAAAGGTACTATGAGTTTTGGTATTGATGCCATTAACACTATAAATTTTATAGGTAATATGTTTAGCCAGTCAGGAACCAATAGTTTTTCGTTAAATTTGCCCAATAATGGACAATCATTTCTTTTTAGATATGTGCAAAACGAAAATTTATATTTTAGAGCAATGGTTAGAGTTGGTTATTCATCTATTACAAATAAAGAAAATATAATGGACGATACACAATCAGACCCAAATGTAAATGTTGAAGATAGTTATAAAAATACCGGTTCTAACGTTGGACTTATGGTTGGTGTTGAAAAACGTAAAGGACACCGACGTTTACAGGGATTTTATGGAGCCGAGATAGGTTTTAATATACAAACACAATCTGAAACATACAAATATGGTAATTCATTAAGTAATTCAGGAAATATTATATCTAATACTACAGATTTTGGTCGTAATATAGATTATAATACAAATCCTGATGGATATGTAATGAGAAAATTAGAACAAAAAAATGGAACCGGATTTGGTATAGATTTTGGTGCATTTTTTGGAGCTGAATTTTTTATTACTAAACAATTTTCTGTAGCAGGCGAATTTACATGGTATTTAATATATAACAATGTAGGAAATGGTAGCAAAAAATATGAATATTGGAATTCTGCTAATGACGTTTTGGAAACATACGAGCAATCTACATTAGGAGGAAATGCATTATTATTTGATAACACACCTACCGGAACATTAATTTTTAGTCTATATTTTTAATATGAAGTTTATATATTTTTTAGCAGTTATATTTTTATTAGTAAGTTGTAATAAAGAAGAAGAAGGTGTAGCTGCAAAGTCAGATTCAAATTATTTACAAAATAATATTTTTCAAAATAACACAGCAATAAATGCATATTATTATAATAATGCTATGTATCGATTTGCTGAGGCTAGAGTACTAAACAATTCATATTCTGATAATGATTTCGAAAAAGCACTATTGCTTTACTCTAAAGGTTTTATTTTTTCAGAAGATGGAGAACTAATTGAAGCTAATGGTAGTTATGTCTATGTATTATTAAAAACAAATACATACAATAACATAATTCCAAATGGGAAATATGTGTATAATAGCAGTAATAACCTTAGCAAATATACTTTTAATTATAGCGAATTTGATACCAATTTTAACAACAATTCAAATACAGAATCTCATTATATTAATGATGGGTATTTTGAAATTAGTAATAGTGGAAATAATTATTATACCATAACTTTTAATTGTACTGATGAAAATGGAAATAATATTTATGGAAATTATTCAGGTATAGTTATTTTTGATTAATAAACTCGATTAAGTTTATAATTTATTTTATACGAGTTAAATTAACGTGAGTTCGATATAATATTATTCACAGCTTCAGGTAATTAGTTTATATACAACCATATACTGTGAATTAAATTCTATATTAAACTCACGTTAATTTTTAACTATATTTTGTTAATCAGCTAAAAGACCTCTAGAAATAACTATCTGTTGAATTTCAGAAGTTCCTTCATAAATTTGAGTAAGTTTAGCCTCACGCATTAATCTTTCTACGTGATACTCTTTTACATAACCATATCCACCATGTATTTGTACAGCTTCAGTAGTAACATACATTGCAGTTTCGGCAGCTAAATATTTAGCAATTGCACTTGCGTGATTAATATCTTTATGTTGGTCTTTTAACCAAGCAGCTTTATATATAGCTAAACGAGCAGCCTCAACTCTTGCTTCCATATCAGCAAGTTTAAAAGCAATTCCTTGATGATATGCAATTGGTTTACCAAAAGCTTTACGTTCTTTTGAATATTGAATTGCACGATCTAAAGCTCCTTGAGCTATACCTAATGCTTGCGAAGCAATACCAATACGACCACCGGCTAAAATTTGCATAGCAAACGAAAATCCAAAACCATCATCACCAATTCTGTTTTCTTTTGGTACTTTAACATCGGTAAACATTAACGAGTGAGTGTCTGATGCACGCATTCCCATTTTATTTTCTTTCGGACCTACTTCAAAACCTTCCCAATCGTTTTCAACAATAAATGCATTAATTCCATGATGTCCTTTTTCCGGATTTGTATGTGCAATTACAATATGATATTTTGCATTTTTACCATTAGTAATCCAATTTTTTGTACCATTTAACAGATAATAATCGCCTTTATCAACAGCAGTTGTACGTTGTTTTGTAGCATCAGAACCAGCTTCAGGCTCTGATAAACAAAAAGCACCAATAGATTCACCTCTTGCAAGTGGTTTTAAATATTTTTCTTTTTGTTCTTCTGTACCAAACTTTTCTAACCCCCAACATACAAGCGAATTATTTACTGACATTATTACTGATGCGGCTGCTTCTACCTTAGAAATTTCTTCCATTGCTAAAACATATGAAAGAGTATCCATTCCTCCTCCATCATATTTGGGATCAACCATCATTCCCATAAAACCTAACTCAGCCATTTTCTTTACTTGTTCTGCTGGGTAAATTCCTTTCTCATCGCGCTCTAAAACACCTGGCAAAAGTTCTTGATTAGCAAAATCTTTTGCTGCTTCTTTAATCATCAGATGCTCTTCTGTTAAACTAAAATCCATTTTATTTATTTTTTATTGTTAATATTAGGTAGTAAGTACAGTTCTATGCAAAGTTACTGCATATCTACAAATATACATTTTTATATCTATTTTTAATAATTTAAAAAGCTGTTATAAAATATGTATGCAACTGCTTATTGATTTAATAAACTTATTGTCATAACAGATACAAGACCGGCTGTTTCGGTTCTAAGTCTGTAATCGCCTAAACTTATTTCTACAAAACCATTATCAATAGCAAGTTGTATTTCTTCTATTGTAAAATCGCCTTCAGGACCTATTAAAATTATAGCATTTTCAGATTTATTATATACTTCTTTCAATTTTTTAAATCCACATATAGCATTATTACAATGAGCTATATATTTTTTTCCATTATACTCTTGTTTTACTAACACGTTGAATTTTGTAAGCTCAGTAAAATCAGGTTTAAAAGCCTTGTATGATTGTTTTATTGCAGAAACAATTGTTTTTTCGAATCGCTCGATTTTTATATTTCGGCGTTCAGAATTAAATGATGTAAAAGGTACAATTTTATCAATACCTATTTCTGTTGCTTTTTCACAAAACCATTCTAAACGGTCGTTACTTTTTGTTGGTGCTATTGCTATAGTTAATTTATAATTTCGTTTTGAATAATTTTCAGTTTTTTCAAGTACTTTTATTTTGCATTTTTTTTGATGCGAATTTGTTATCTCTGCCAAATAAAAGTTACCAATTCCATCAATTAAATTAATTTTATCGCCTTCGTTTAGACGTAAAACTTTTATACAATGTTTTGATTCTTTTTCATTTAAAGTATAAGTTGTTTCTGCTATATCAGGAGTATAAAATAAATGCATATTGCAAAGTTATAAATTATTTATAATATCATACATTTGGCAGTGTATTAAAACTGTATATAAAAATAATGAATTTTATTGTTGCAAGCAACCGAGTATTGTTTTGCAAAATAATTCTTTTATATGTCTCAAAGTACAATTAATTAAACTTTAACTTAAAATAAAAATTATTGATTAATAATCTTAACATTAAAGTATAAATTTACTCTGAGTTAATTTGTTATTAGCTAGAAATGTTAAAAATTTATTACTATTTTTAGCTTTTACTTTAAAAATATAATTACGAAAAATATCTTTTACATATTATTTTTAGTGTCTTCAGTTGTAAATGCTAGCAAAATAGATAGTTTATTAAATGAAATAAAAAAAGAAACAATAAACTATAATATTATTTCAATTAATATGGAAATTGCAGAAGCGTTGTTATATAATAATCCTGATTCTGCAAGAGTGTTTGTAACAAGGGCGTTAGAACTCTGTGATAAAGAAAAAAATGACACCTTATATATTAATATCTACAATACTTTAGGTTATTCGTACGAATTAGTTGGTAAATTAGACGAAGCTGAAGATGCATATAATAAAGTGTTGCAAATTTCACTTAATAGTAAAAATAAAAAAGGTGAGTTTACCGGAGATATTTCGTTGGGAAGTATAAATTATTATAAAGGAAATTATAACGAAGCACTACGGTATTATCATATTGCATTAGAAATTGCTGAAAAAAGAAATGATAAATTTTCAATAGCGCAAACTTATCATAATATAGGAATGGTACACGACGATATTGGAAATAAAGAAAGAGGTTTAGAATATTATAATAAAGCACTTAAAGTGTTCTTTGAAATAAACGACCCTGAATGGTTAGGTACTTGCCACAATAGCATTGCTAGTATTTTTGTAGATAAAAAGGAATATGAAAAAGCATATAATTACTATAAAAAAGCTGTAAAATATTTTAATGATGCAAAAGACCTTAACGGTGTTGGAATGGTTTATGCAAACATCGGTGAACTATTTTTAACACAAAACCAAGTTAATAAGGCTGAGGAACAATTTTTAAAATCAATAAAAATATCAAAAAGTGTTAACGATATAATGGCAATAACAAGTACATATTTAAATATGGCAGATTTATTATACCAACAAAATATATTTTATCGTAGTATTGAATACACAAAAAAATCGTTACAATATTCACATAAAGGTGATTATTTAGCATTGCAAAGGGAAGCATACGCATTATTAAAAGATAATTATTTTGGTCTTAGAAATTATAAATTATCGGTTTTATATTATGATTCGCTTAGTATGATTTCTGATTCAATTTTTAATAAAGAAAAATTTGAAAGTATTGAAGAAATGGAATCAAAATATCAAACCGTACAGAATAAACTTAAAATTGATAATCTTGAGAAAGATCACGCTCTGCAAAACGAAAGAATAGCAAAACAAAATATTTATTTATATACTTTTATATTCGGGTTTTTAATAGTTTTAATTTTTTTGATATTTATTTATAGATTATTTAAAGCTAAGCAAAAAGTTAATGATAAACTTAAAGCTCATCAGCATATTGTATTAGAAAAGAATGAAGAGTTAAATCAGTTAGTTGAAGAAGTTACAGCACAAAAAGATGAAATTGAAATGCAACGTGAAAAGCTTATTGATATTAATTCGGATATTACACAAAGTATTGCTTATGCCGAACAAATTCAAAATTCAATACTTCCAAAGAAAGAAATTTTAGAACAATCAATATCTGATAGTTTTATTCTTTTTAAACCAAAAGATATTGTTAGTGGCGATTTTTATTGGTTCACAAAAATTAAAAACAAGCTTATAATTACTGTTGTTGATTGTACCGGACATGGCGTGCCTGGAGCTTTCATGAGTATGCTTGGAGCATCGCTATTGCGTGAAATAATTATTAAAGAAAATATAATAGAACCAAGTGAAATATTAAATATTTTACGTACCGAAGTTATATCAGCTTTACAACAAAAAGGTACTATTGGTGAACAAAAAGACGGAATGGATTTAGCTCTAATATCGCTTAACTTAGATACTTACGAGATGCAATATGCGGGTGCTAATAATCCTATATACATAGTTTCTAAATCTATCAATAGTTTAAAACCCTTGATGAATTATGGAGCATTCGACTTTTACGAAGTAAAACCAGATAAAATGCCAATATCATATTTTGTGCGAATGAATAGTTTTACAACTAAAACAATTCAACTACAAAAAAACGATTCAATATATTTGTTTTCTGATGGTTATCCAGATCAATTTGGCGGTAAGAAAAATCGTAAATTCAAATATAAACCTTTTAAACAATTAATTCTTGAAAATGTTGACAAAACTATGTCAGAACAAAAAATAATATTAGAAAAAACTTTAAATAACTGGCAAGGAAATAATTCACAAGTTGATGATATTACAATTGTCGGATTAACAATATAATATGCTAATACAAAGACCTGTAGGCTCATTAATTAACTAAAAATTCTTTTTAAAAAAGATTTTTTTTGATTTTTTTTGAATTCCTCTTCAATATTATCTAGACTTTCTTGGGTAATTAGCTCCCATATTTTTGACCACCCCAAAAAACCTCCTACATTTTTATCATCAATATAAATATCGGCATTAATTTTTCGACTTATTTCACCCTCAATATACTCTTCTTCAGGATAATTTTTATTTATTGCGTAAAATTCAATACCATTCTCTCTGCAAAATTCAACAGCTTCATCTAGCTCTTTTCCTGCTCTATATGTCCATAAAATAAGTCTAAAACCTTTCTCTTGTAATGCTTTTAATGTTTCAAAGGCAAACATTTTGGTTTTTCCTATTGCCGGATATTCGTGATCAACAACGGTTCCATCAAAATCTACTGCAATAATCATCATAGGCTATTTATTTAACTATCTTTTGCAGCTTTTACGAAAGCAACAAATATTGGGTGTGGATTTAATACTGTACTTCTATACTCTGGGTGAAATTGCACACCAACAAACCACTTATGCTCAGGTATTTCAACAATTTCAACAAGATTTGAGTCTGGGTTTAAACCTGAAGCTACCATGCCTGCCGAAGTGTAATCTTGTATATAGTTATTATTAAACTCATAACGATGACGATGACGTTCTGTAATATTTTCTTTGCCATAAGCAGCAAAGGCTTTTGTTTCTTTTTTTACTTTACAAGGATATCCGCCAAGTCGCATTGTGCCACCCATTTCCGAAATATTTTTTTGATGTTCCATAATATCAATAACAGGGTGAGGGGTTGCACTATTCATTTCGGCCGAATGAGCATCTTTTAATTTAAGTACATTTCTTCCAAATTCAATTACTGCACATTGCATACCTAAACAAATTCCCAAAAATGGTATATTGTTTTCTCTAGCATATTTTATTGCTGATATTTTTCCTTCAATACCTCTGTGTCCAAAACCAGGAGCTACAAGTATTCCTTGCAAAGTTTTTAATTGCTCAAACTCGGTATCAGTAATTTTTTCTGAGTTTATTAGTTCTAATTTTACTTTTACATTATTTACAGCACCAGCGTGTATAAACGATTCAATAATAGATTTATAAGCATCTGGTAATTGTGTGTATTTACCAACTAGTCCTATTTTTACAACTTTTTCAGGATTATGAAATTTATGCAAGAAATCTTTCCATGGACCTAATTCTGGTTTTGCGTTTTGAGGCATTTTTAGTTTATCTAATATAACTTCATCAAGACCCTCTTCTTGCATTTTTAGTGGTACTTCGTATATTGTAGAAACGTCAATAGATTCTATAACAGCTTCTTGCTTTACATTACAAAAACGTGCTACTTTATCTTTTACTTCAGGTGTTAAATCGTGTTCTGTTCTTAAAACAATTACATCTGGCTGAATACCATTTTCAAGCATTATTTTTACAGAATGTTGAGTTGGTTTTGTTTTAAGTTCGCCTGATGCTGCTAAATATGGTACAAGTGTTAAGTGAATAACTGCTGTATTATCATTTCCTAATTCCCAAATTAACTGACGTACGCTTTCAACATAAGGTAACGATTCAATGTCTCCGACAGTTCCACCAATTTCTGTAATAACAAAATCATACTTTCCTTTATTACCTAAAAGCATAATTCTACGCTTTATTTCGTTAGTAATATGAGGTATAATTTGAACAGTTTTACCTAAAAAATCACCTTTTCGTTCTTTATCAATTACTGTCTGATATATTCGTCCGGTAGTAACATTATTTGCTTGTGTTGTTTCAATATTCAGAAACCTTTCGTAGTGCCCTAAATCTAAATCGGTTTCGGCACCATCAATAGTTACAAAACATTCGCCATGTTCGTACGGGTTTAATGTACCGGGGTCTACATTAATGTAGGGGTCAAGTTTTTGTATAGTTACCTTGTAACCTCGTGCTTGAATTAGTTTTGCAAGTGAGGCAGATATTATGCCTTTTCCTAGTGATGATGTTACACCTCCTGTTACGAATATATACTTTGTGTCAGCCAATTTGATATATTTTTTAGTTAAAAAAAGATGTATGCAAAGTTAATATTTATATGTCTATTTTTTATGATAATAAAGAATTATTTCTACTCAATTATTACAATTAGTTTTTATACTATTAAGCTATACTTTGTTATGCTTATGTGTTGTTTATTTTATTGTGTTATTTGGTAACTAAATTGTATAATATATAGTTTTCTACATGAATGTAAAGAATTGATATTGATTTTATTATTATTTTTCATCAATAATTTTCTTAACCCATTTAGGGAGAACAAAAGCTCCTATTAATAAATAAGGGTAATATGTAACTAAACGCCACATTAAAGCCATCATGGCAACAAAGCCAAGAGGAATAAACTCTGCCATATATTCGCTAAAAATTGCTTCAGCAAAACCGCTACCACCTGGTGTAGGCATTACAAGCATCATTATCCACATAACTAACTGACGTGCAAATATTAAGAAATGATCGTTAAAACCTGTAATATAATTGGTAGTGTTAAAAGTAGAACCGGCTAATAATGCTAATAGTAAAAAATTAATTACCCAATAACGTGCTGTCCATGAAAAAAATGTGGCAAGAAAGGCTTTTATCCAAAACCATATACCTTTGTTTTTTAACTGAGTTGACGCTAAAATTAAGTCGTTTCCGGTTTTTTCTGCTCCTGCACTCCATTTTTTTAGAAATCGTAACTTAAAAATATTTACTAATAACGATTTTATTGCTCTTGGCTTAACAAATAAACCGAAGCTCAAAAATGTTGTAAATGCTAATTTTATTGAGTAACCAATGACAGCAAAATAAAAATATTTGTTTGTAAAATTTAAAGTTCCTATTTGGTCGCCAACTTGAAAAAGCTGTGTAGTAGATACAATTAATAAAAGTGTTGGAAACATTAATATAAAATACAATTCATCTAAAATTGATGTAGCCATTACAATTGCTGTACTTTCTCCTACATTTATACCTTCTTTATGAATAAAATAAACAGCTACACTTGTTCCTCCAATTGCAGATGGCGTAATTGCTGATGTAAATTCCCAAAGCATAATTATATTAAAAATACTTTTCCAAGTGAGTTTTTTTCCTGATAAAATTCGTAATCTAAGTATATAGCCAAAATCGCGAGTAAACATCATTAGAAATGAAATTAGTAGCCATAAAACAACATAACCGCTAAATTGCAAAACAGAAAATGTTTCTAATTTAACTTCCTTTGAAATCATATATATAACCACAGCCAAACCTATTAACATAGGTAATAAAACTCGCGATGGTTTTATTTGCTTTAATACTTTATTGCTGTCGTTATCAATCAAAATTTAGGTTTTTCGTACATTTTATATTTTGCTAATCCTTTTCGTTGAAAAAAATGACGGAATGATGTTAACATAACTCCTATACCATATTCGGTACTACGTTTTAAGTTTATTGATGAAGCTTCTTCAAAATATTTTGTAGGGCAGCTTATTTCGGCAATATCGTAACCGGCATATACTATTTGCGATAACATTTGATTATCAAAAACAAAGTCATCAGAATTTATATTATAATTTATTGCTTGCAAAACTTCTCGAGAAAAGGCTCTGTATCCTGTGTGATATTCTGATAGTTTTTGGTCTATTAATATATTCTGAAAAAGAGTTAAAAAACGATTTGCAATATATTTATATTTTGGCATTCCTCCTTTTATTGCACCTTTTCCTAAAATACGTGAACCTAACACCACGTGATAAAGTCCATTTGCAATTAAATTTGCCATTGATGGCATTAATAAAGGAGTATATTGATAATCAGGGTGAAGCATAATAACAATATCGGCATCTAACTCCAAAGCCTTGTTATAACACGATTTTTGGTTTCCTCCATAACCTTTATTTTCTTCGTGCTCTATTATGTGTTTAATTCCTAGTTCTTTTGCAACTTTTACCGAGTTGTCGGAGCTTGCATCGTCAACAAAAATTACTTCATCAATAATATCAAAAGGTATTTCCTTATATGTTTGTGTTAAGGTTTTTTCAGCATTATAGCCTGGCAACACAACTATTATTTTTTTATTGTTTAGCATAAAAGTGCTTCTACTAATTATTTTATTTATTCAATAATTCAATAATTCTTGATTTTAAATTACTATCACTAATTTCAACTTTTATAGCGTTTAATTCTTTATCAATAATATAAAACTGGGGAATATAGGTTAATCCATTATTTTCGTTTTGCGAATCGGCATATGCGTATAATGGATTTTTATTATTTGGTCCAATATATAAATTTATTCCCTCCCAATAGTTATTATTAATAAACGTTTCCCATGTATTTTTGTGTTGATCAATTGATATATTAATTACTTGAAAATTAGTATCGTTTATTGCCGAATCTAAACGAACTACATCGTAATGTTGTGTTCTACATGGTCTACACCAAGTTGCCCAAAAATCTAACAACATAACTTTACCTTCAATTTCTTTAAAAGAAAATGTTTTGGTACCTTCCTTTTGAAACATTTCGTTTGGTAACAATACTGTTTCTTTTACAATTGGTGTTTGCGTTTCATCGTTAGTTTCGTTATCTTTTTTACATGAATTTATAATTAACTGAAATATAACTATAATAATAATAAAATAATTTTTTTTCATAATAATACATATTAAATATCTTTTACAAAACACCTACGACGCTTGTGTTGAATGTGTTCGTAATTTTTCCAATTTGAAATTACATTATGGTTTGTTTCAAAAATACCGGTTGTTTCAATTGTGTTTATACCTGCATTCATCATTTCTTCTTGTAATTCGGCAAATAGTATAACTGCAACTCCTTTACTTTGATATTCGTGTTTTACTCCTGTTAAAAAGAAATCGATTACTGTAGGGTTTTTCATAGCTTTTAATATATGAAGAAATCCAAAAGGAAATAATTTACCTTTTGTTTTTTGCATTGCCTCTGATAGTGATGGTGTACCAACAACAAAACCAACTAATTCATCATCTTTTTTAACTACACGTACGTATTTAGGATTTAATATTTTAAAATATTTATCTGAATATAATTTAATCATTTTATCGTTAAATTTATTCATATAAGGAAGTTCGTTAAATGCATCGTTTAATACTTTAAACACTTCTTCACCGTATTTCATTAATCCGTTTTTGTCGTTGAAACGAACAACCTCAAAACCATAACGTTTAGTAATAAGAGCTGCTCCGCGAGATGCTTTTTTTTGTGCATGCTCACCAACTGTTAAACGAAACTCAATCCAATCGTTTTCTTTTTTAAAACCTAATGCTTCCAAATGTTCTTTGTAGTAGGGTAAATGGTATACTGAAGCTACTGATGGTAAGTATTCAAACCCTTCAATTAGCATTCCTTGTGTATCAAGATTAGTGAAACCAAGAGGTCCGTGTATTTTTTTTATTCCTTTTTCTTTAAATAAGTTTACCGCATGATTTATTAACGCTTTGCTAACTTCTTTATCATCAACAAACTCAATACGATTAAATCGCCCAAGTTTTTCACCTACTTTTTTATTGTACTCATGATTTATTATTGTACCAATACGACCAACAATTTTATTGTTTTTGTATGCTAAAAAGAAATTGGCATCACAAAATTCGAATGCCGGATTATATTGTTTATCAAGTGATTTTAGTTCATCTGCCTTAATTGGCGGAACCCACATTGAAGAATTTTTATATAAATTGAACTGAAAATTTACAAACTTTTTTGCCTCTACCTTTGTTTTAACTTCAACTATTTTAATTGACATAATAATTATTTTATTTTAATACTCCGCACCATGCATCTAGATTAATTCCTCTTGAAAGAGAATATTCTGTTAAACAGCTAAAAAGTTCATCTTTGTAATCGTTATGTATAAAAATAGGATGAAGCATAAAGACAGGATACAACTCTATTGTTGCTTGTAATAAGCTACTTAGTTTGTCGTATAAACCTGATTCTGTTGATTCATCATCTTCGTTATTAAAATAATCTTCGTTAGTTATTAAAAAGAAAATATCTTTTTTCTTTTTTTTATCTTTAAAAAATTTAATCGAACCTCCTTCGGCTACAATTTCAGCAATTAGCACCGGTTTACTCATTTTATACTTTTTTATAGTAAAATACCTATTACTTGAATATCGTCTGTTTGTTTAATATCTTTTCTCCAACCAGATAAAAATTCTTCGAAAATCTTCTTTTGATTTTCCATTGGCAATTTATAATTTTTTATTATTAAATCAATAAAAATATCTTTCATTAATTTTTTGTTTTCGTTACCTCCAAATTGGTCGTAATATCCATCAGTAGAGAAATAAAGGTGTGTTATTTCGTTTAGTTTATATTTTTTTGATGTAAAATTATGTTGTCCATCTTCGTTAAAAACACCTCCGATTGACCAAATATCGCCATAAAACTCTATCAATTTATTATCTTTTATAAAGAAAATATTTTGGTTGGCTGATGCTAACTCAAGTATATTATTATTTTTATCGATTAATGCTATGGAAACATCCATTCCGTCGGTTTGCCCTGTTTCTTTATCGTTATTTACAATAGAATTTATTTTTTCATTCAAATAATCTAGAATTTTATTTGGTTCGAAAACACCTTTTTCTTTAACTATATTATTTAATATTGTATTACCTATCATACTCATAAAGCCACCGGGAACACCATGTCCGGTGCAATCTGCAGATACAAGTAACGATTTGTCATTTTTGGTAAAAAACCAATAAAAATCGCCACTTACTATATCTTTTGGTTTATATAAAACAAATGTATCTTGTGTATTTTCTTTTAATTCTGATATTGAAGGTAACACAGCCGTTTGTATTTTTTTTGCGTATTCAATGCTATGATTTATTAATTCGTTTTGTAATTGTATTTTCTCTTCTGCTTGTTTTACTTCTGTAATATCTGAATCAATTGCAATAATCTTAATTATTTCGTTATTTTCGTTTAATATGGGAGTTAGTGTTGTACGTGTCCAAATTAGCTCTCCATCTTTACGATATCCGCTACTGTTATAATGAACACTTTTTTTAGTTTCTATTAACTCTTTAACAACTTCATTTATTTTAGGATAAAAACTTATTTCAATAATATTTTTTCCAAATTTGTTCCAAATTTGTTCTAGTGTATATCCGAAATTTTTAATTTCTCCCTCATTTATCCATTCTAGGTCTCCATTTTTGTCGTAAATTAATACAGAGTTATCGGTTTCTTGTGCAACAATTGATAATTTTTCTAATTCGACATTTTGTTTTTGTATTTCTTTTGTTCGTTCTTGTACTTGTTTTTCAAGCTTTTGGTTTATTGCTTTTAATCTTTTGCTATTTAAATAAACTATAAAATAAATTATTAAGACAAGTAGTAAAAATCCTATTATTCGTGCTGTAATAGTCTGATAAAAGGCAGGTTCTATTGAAAATGTATATTCAGTAATTTTGCTTACTTGGTCAAAAATATTTTTACTTTTTACTTTAAATGTATAATTTCCATAATTTAAGTTAGTATAACTTGCAAAAGCATCTTTGTTCCATTCAGACCATTTATTATCAAATCCTTCTAATTTATATGAATACCGTATTTGATCAGATTTATAAAGATTATTCGATGAAAAAAGAAATTTAATTTTACTTCTTCTTTTAAGTATTTTTAAGGGTTTTGTTATTGTGTCATTAATTATAACTTTTCTTATATATGTTTTAAAGTTATTATAATTTGTAACTGTTTTATAATTATTATCTATTGCCAAAATAAAACCAGAACCTCCTAAAAATAGTTTATCATAAATAGTATCGAAATATGCACCAAAATATTGGTCGGCACCAATATTTTTATAAGGTTTGTCAATAAATTGTGTTGTACTATCACTAATTACTATTTTTGTTATTATTTTATTTTGTGTTGATATTGCAAAGTATGTGTTATTATCAACTTTTGTATGGGAAAAATAATATATTGTATCGTAGTTAGTTCTATTAATAAATTTTTCCCAAGGTAAAAATCTATCTGTTTTATAGTCATAATAATGACTTATTCCTCCTTCTTCTGATGTTACAAATAATCTATTATCAATTATCTGTAAACCTAATGTTGTTGTTTTTAAATCAAAAACTTTCATTGATTTAAACTCATTGTTTTTTAACGAAAGTTTTGCAATTTCAGTAGTGCTATATAAAAACCAAAGATTATCGTTATATTCTACAATTGAATTTACGTTAGTTGATAAATCGTTTATACTGTATATAAGTTCATATTTATCATGAATATTTTTATATATTTTTAATGAACTTACAGTACCTACGTATAATAAATCGGGATATTGTTTAGAAAAAATAAAATAAAATCCAATATCGTCTTTAGTAACTGTTTTAAATTTATCGTTATCAACTAGAGATACTCCATATCTTGATGAAACATATAGTTTATTATCATGAACTTTTAAAGTTAAGAAACTATTATAATATTTATTTAATTTTTTTATAGAGTATTTATTTGAGGTTCTTTGCTTTTTTAATTTGTATAGCCCATCAAGAGTAGATACATACAACGAACCATTATAATTTGCAAATGAGGTAATAATACTCTTTAATTTTTGACTATGTTTTAAATATTTTATAGGAGATTTATAATTAATTAAATAAAATCCATTATCAGTATTAGCTATTAAATTTTTGTTATTTGTAATACTTATTGAATTAACAATTCCAATATTTTTATTTGAACTTTTATTTATATATAATTCTTTCTTATCTTTCACATTATATATAAATATTCCTCCAGAATTTAATAGTATAATAATATCGTTATCAATATTTTTAGCTTTCGCAGAAAACCTAGTGTTTTTTATACCCAATGAATACTCTAATTTTAAATTACTTAATTTAAATTTATTTTTTTTATTTATTGTTGCACTATATATATTTTTTCCACTTGTTAAAATATATGCTGTATTATTTATTTCAAAAATATTATATATTGTTCGTTTTTTTAAACTATCTACACCTTCTAAAAAAATATTATCTATGCTTTTAATTGTATCGTCGTCTTGAATAAATATTGTATTATTATACTTAAAAACATTAGCTCCTCTTATATCAAAAGATTTTACAAATTTCTCATCTCTTATTTGAACAAGATTATTAATATTACTAAAAAAAACACTGTTATCAGTTTTATACGATACTTGAAAAAGTTTATTTGAAACGTGATATTTAGCTGTATCTATAAAAATATCTTTTACTTCTTGTTTTTGTGTTAACGAATCTGTTATTAGATATGATATATTAGTATTTCCAATATATATTGTGTTTTGAAAATTCTCAATACTCCATGCCCAAATTAATGGTATTTTTTCCCAATTTACACCGTCGAAAACGGCTAACCCCTCGTTATTTGCAACATATAGTTTACCAGTTGAATCTTGTGTTGAATACCAACATTGGGTATGCATTCCATATTCTTTATACGTAAAATGACGTACATATGGGGTTTCATAAACGTAATCTTCAACATTTTGTGAAAATACAGTTGTTGTTATTATTAAGAAAAATAGTAGGTTCAGTTTTCTCATATATCAAAAGTAATTAAATTATTGATTACTAATATATGATAAGTAGAAATATTTAAACAATTTACTGTTAATTAAGCAAAAACTTCCAAATAAGGAAACCAATACTAAAGCTTGTTAGAAAAACTATACCAATTATTGAATAAATTCTAAGAAATTTCTTTGGTTTATACTCTTCTTTTATATGCCTAGCTGTTACTGCCTTATAATTTAAAAATGCCAGTACAGGTGCTGTAACAAACGAAAGTGTTGTTGCAATATCAACCATTGTTGCCATACTCGATGCAAATACATAAATTAACAATAATGCACCTATTACAACTATAATTAACCAAAACCAAACAAGCCAATTATTGTTCTTGCCTTTTAAGCTTGGAGTTAAATATTCGGTAGTAGGTTTTAGTACTTTTGAGTAAGCATCGAGGCAAGTTAAAGTAGTACTAAACATTGTAGCAAGTGCAGCAATTGCTATTATTGGATACGACCATGCTCCAATACTTTTTGTAAACAAGCTCATTACTTGTCCTGCAAAAACACCGCCTTTTGGCGAAAACTCTTCGCCTGTTCCGTACATCAGCAAGGCTCCTAAACTTAAAAAGCCAAGTGCTAAAATTGCTGTTCCAATATACCCAATTTTAAAATCTAGAAGTGCTTCTTTTAATTTTGGTCGATAGCCTGTATCTTTCTGTTTTTCAACCGACCAGTATGAATGCCATATAGAAACATCAATAGGTGCCGGCATCCAACCAATAAAGGCAATTAAAAATGCAATATGTGTTGCTGTTCCCCAATCGAAAACTGTTGCAAACTCGGGGTTAGGATTAAAACCATGCGAAAATGCACTTATTACAGCAATAATTAACGAAAGTGTTAGGGTTAAAATAATAAATTTCATCAACTTATCTAACAAAGAAAACTTTCCTATTATTAAAATTGCCATTGTACCTACAAGTAATAAAAGACTTATTGTTGTTACATCTAACTCGGTATTAAGTATATTTTTTAAAAGTCCGGCGGTTACAATTGTTACTGCTGCTTGAATTGTAAACATTGTTGCAAATGTAAAAACAGCATAAAGTGTAATTGCCCATTTCCCTATTTTGTTGTATCCCGAAATTAAATTTTTACCTGTTGCTGCTGCATAGCGTGGTGCAAATTCAAAAAATGGATATTTTATTGCGTTTACAAATATTAATATTCCAACTAAATAAAACCCAAAATTTGCACCTGCTCTTGTTGATTGCACTAAATGTGAAACTCCTACTGCTGCACCTGCCCAGAGTAAACCAGGACCTAACGATTTTATAAAGTTTTTGTTCATTTTAAAGTACTTAAAGTTTTGAGTGCCTAAAGTATATTAAAGTCAAAAATGTATATTAACTTTTGTGTACTTTAAGTACTCGTAATTTTAGTTCACTAAACTATTTCGTTATAAAGATTTTTTACATCGGTAACAAGTCTGTTATAACTAAATTTTTCTGATACTAAATTAATATTTTTTTGCGAGTTTTGTAAGTATTGAGAATAATTTTCGATTATTTTTAACAGTGCGTTCGTAAAACTATCAATAGAGTTAGTACATAAAATAGCTGTTTTACCATCAATAACTATATCTTCTATTCCACCTACTTTTGTAGATACTATTGGTTTTCCACTGGCTTGTGCTTCAATTAAACTTACTGGTGTTCCTTCGTTTAACGATGATAGAGCAACTATATCGCTACCTGCATAAACCCACTCGGTTTCTTTTATCCACGATGTAAAATTAATATCGGCAATATCGGTATTTTCTGATACTGTCAAACCAATATTTACTGTATAATTTATCAGTTCGTTATAAAGTTCACCTCCGCCAACAATAAATACTCGTATTTGCTTATCGGTTTTGGTTTTTAATTTCTTTATTGAATCAATAAAAAGTTTGTGGTCTTTTATAGGAACAAGTCGCCCAACAATAGTTATTGCAATTTGCTCATCAGTAATATTATATTTTTTCCTAAAATTTTGGCGTTGCTCGCTTGTAATACTAGTAAAACGAGATAAATCGAAACCTAAAGGAACTACCTTAAATTTATTTATAGGTGCAATTTTATGTTCAATTGCAAGTTCGTTTTTTTGCTTATTGCTAATTGCAATTATTACATTAGATTTTCGTGCTAAATACCGTTCTAAACTCTTAAAAATATTGGTTTTTAATGCTCCAAAATATGAATGAAAAACGTGTCCGTGAAAAGTATGTACAATAATTTTTACACCAGTATGTTTGGCTGCTAAACGCCCAAGTAAACCTGCTTTTGATGCGTGTGTATGTACAATATCAGGCTTAAACTCACGTATTATTTGCTTTATTTCTTTATATGCTTTGTAATCGTTCAATAAAGAAATTTCACGACTCATTGCTTCAATTTTCCGATAGTTTACACCAAGTTCATTTAAGATAAATTCTGAGCTTTCTTCCGAATCGGTTTTTTCGCCACCAATAAGTAATGTTTCAAACTCAGGAGTTAAATATTTTGTTAAGTATGCCGCATTAAAGGTTGGTCCTCCTAAATTAAAACGATTTACTATACGAAGTACTTTTTTCAATTATTTAATTAAAGTTTTAATATTAAAACTTATGTTTTTCTGTTGATTATTCCTTGCTCATCGGTTGATTATTATTTCCAGAATATCCAACCGATGAGCAAGGAATATCCAATAATCAATAATTTTGTTTATGATTAAATTACTAATTATTAAGCAAATCCAACAACTTATCAAAATTAGGCTCTAAAACAATTTCTGTTCTACGATTTTTTGCTCTGTTTTCTGGAGTTGTATTTTCAACAAGTGGCATAAACTCGCCATGACCTGCTGCCGTTACTTTTGTAGGAGCCAAATTTTTATTATTTAGTAAAATTTTAACAACCGATGTTGCACGTTTTACACTTAAATCCCAATTATAGTTTGCATCGCCTACGTCGTCGGTATGACCTTCAACTAAAATGTTTATATCTTCGGTTGTTGCTAATGCTTCCGATAATTTATCAAGGGCTTTTATACCGCGTGGATTTACTTTGTCGCTACCGGTTTTAAAAAGGAGGGTTTCGTCCATTGAAACGTATACTTTTCCATTTCTACGTTCTACAGTTAATCCGTTTCCTTCGAAACCTGTTAATGCATCTGATATTTTTTTTCGTAACGCCATCGATGCACTGTCTTTTGCTGCAAGTATACTTTCTAGCTCGTTAATTTTAGCTTGTTTAGTATCTAAGTCAGCATTTTTTTGTTCTAGCTCTAATTTCTGTAAATCAAGATTTTGTTTTGTTTCATTTAGCGATGCTTCAAGTTCTTTAAGTTTATCTTCACGTTCTTGCAAATCGTTTTGCATTTGCTGTATATTTTTTAGTAGAGCCTGAGTTTCTGAATCACCTTCTTTAATTCTGTTCTCAACATCTTTAACCAAGTTTTTGTATTGTGAGTTTAGTTTATCGTAACGCTCTTGCAGGTCGTTATATTTTTTATCTGACGCATCAGAATTTGCCATAATTTTATCATAATCAGTTTTAATTCTTTCAAACTCTGCTTTAGCTTCGTTATATTTTTCTGTTAAATCTTTATTACTTGCTTTTAAATCATCAACTTTTTGTTCAGATTCTATTCTTCTTGTTTTTTCATCTTTAAATAAACGCGGTGACACACAAGATGTTGCTATAAAAAGCGATACTAGAAATATTGAAACTATTTTAAAGTTCATTTTTATCAAATTTTAATTATTAATGGTAAAAATATAACTTATAACAATAGCTTTTTTGTGCTATTGCAAATTTTACTAACATTTGGTTGTTTATTATTTTGATATAGATTTAAATCAAGAATTTTTTAAAATAATCAGTAGCATACAACATTCGACTGCCGTACCACGAAAACATTTCACCGTCAACTAAAACAACCCTACTTTTCGGGAATTTTTCTTGGTAAATCTTACGATGTTTTTCTGTAAACTTAAATGGTTCTGATGAAAGTAAAATATATTCAGGATTTTTTTCAATAATATCAGCTTCATTTATTTCAGGATATGATTGTAAATGAGAAAATACATTTTTAAAACCTACTTTTTCTAACATACTTGATATAAAGGTTGTGCCACCAACTGTCATAATTGGTTTATTCCATATAAAATAACAACAGGTTTTTTGTATGCTATTATTCAATTTTAAAAAATTTATCTCTATTTTAGAAACTAATTGTACTGCTTGATTTTCTACTTTACAAATCTTTCCTATTTCAAGTATTAGCTGTAAAGCTGATTTATAGTCGAATAAGTCGCCTATAAAAACATTAAAATTTTCTGTTAATTTTAAAACCTCATCTTTTGTATTTTCTTCTTTTACAGCAATAATTAAATCAGGATTTAATTTCTCTATTACATCAAAATTTATCGTTTTAGTACCTCCAACTTTTGTAATATTAATAATTTCTTTTTCAGGATATTTACAAAAATTTGTTACTCCAATTATTCTATTCTTTAAACCTAAATAAAACAGCAGTTCGGTTATTGATGGTACTAACGATATTATTCTTGTTGGCTTAATTTTAGAGTTAAGTTGATTATTTATTTTTTTTATAATATCCATTTTATAATAAAATAATTGTTATAAGTTACTCAACCCAACCCATAATAATATTCGATACAAAACGAGGCTCAGGAGGTAGAGAATAAATGTCTTTTTCGTAGTCTTTATTATAAGGTGAGATATTCAAAATTTTACCTGCAACAACCAACGTACTACTTCCGCCCGGGTCAAAACCCATAGCTATTTTCATACCTTTTTCTTTTAGTATTTCAGCCATATCGAAATGTGTTGCACCAACCGATTCGCGGATTCTACCGTTTACCATTAGTACTTTTAACTTGCCTTTGTTATCAATTCCAACAGCAATTTTTGGTCCTCGCATATCGGTAAAATCTAAACGAGCAGCTTGTGTTTTTATCGAGTTTGGAGTTTTCCAACCCTCTATTTCCATATTTACAGCAATTTCACCATTTTCCAGTAGCATTGGTCCTGCCTCAATAGCATATAAAATATTGTTCCAATCAATATTGTTTTCATTTGAGTTTATCATTTCAAAATTTACTTCTTGCTCTTTAACAAAAAGTTTATCGGAAAATAATTGCTCAGGTATAGATAAAGTTATTCCAACAGGAATAATTTTTACAGTTTCGCCTTGCTTTGTTTTAATAATTTGCTTTACGGTATTTCCTGCAATTCGCACAATTACATTTCCGTCTGCTTTTATTTCTTCGTCGCTTAAAGTTAAATCGTAATAACAAGCATTTGTATTGCTATGTTTATTGTAAAATTCAGCAGAAAATTCAATGCTTTCATTATCGTTTGATACTTTAAAACCTACTTTGCTATTTACTTTTTTAATATCTATTTTACCATCTTTATAAATAATAAATGCGGGCTTATTAAACAATGGAGGGCATTTTACAACGCTATCCATTATTAGCAAACCAAGAGGCGAGCCAATATAAGTTTCAGGCAGGCCTAATTTACCAACAAGCTCAGGATTAAGAATATACCCACCATTCCAAGCAAACTCTACATTTTTGTTAAAGCCTGTTTCCTGTTTGTATTCTTCAATTAATGATGGAACATTTTTTGGTTCGTTTTTAGCAAAATGAGCCGCAAAATTCCAATTAAATTCATTCGTGTCTATTTCGGCAGAAACACCACTCCAAGGCAAACCGTCGGGATATACACCTCCTACAAATTCCGATTTTACTCTTTCTACTTCGGCATTACCACTAAGCTCTTGTTTTAATAAGTTTAAGAATTTTACAATAGGTGTTCCGTTTTGCTCGGCATCAATACGTAAACGATTAAACAGCTCTTTTTCGCCAAGTTTTTCTTTTAGCTCGTTAAATAAATCGCTTTTTAGGGCAATATCAAACTCTTTTGCTGTTTGTATTGGTGTTGGGTAAGCAAGAGTTGTTCTAACACCTGCCGGAACAAACTGTATAAAACCGCTGTTACGAGGAATTCCCATAATTTTTGCGGTCATTGTACGTTCTGCTTTTCCTATATGAAAATGGTCTATATTTACAATATCGGTCATCATTGCAGAATATTCTCCATTTGTAATAATAAACCCGTTAGCTTCTTTTATTTGTCTTAAAATTTTAATTGCATCTGCACCCATTTGAGGAAAATGCACACCGTTACTCCATTGTTTTGTTGCGACAGTTTTAACAATTCCTTTGTTATACAAAATTGTTAAACCAGGTTCTTGTCCACTTTTTAAATAATCTTCAATTTCTTTATTCGAAAACCATTCTGTTACACTTGGTTCGTGAATAAATATATAAACTTTCTGTATTTCTTCTTTTCTATTATCGATATGTTGTTTGGTTAACTCTTCTTCAATGGTTAAACCTAATAAAGCTCTTATTGGCTGTAATACAAAATATTCTAATTCGTGTTTAATGTATCTACCTGAAAAATACCCTTTTGGTACGTTTGTTTTAAGTTTTGCTGTTAAAATATCTCTATCATCAATACCTAACGACTTACTATTTGTAAGCTGAAATAAAGCAAGGTTCCAATCAGTAAAAAATTGAGGTGCAAGAACTATATTTTCTCGTGGTTTTGGCTTTAATATTTCGTAATATATCATATTTACCAAACCTGTTATTTCCTGATATGTTAAATCTTGATAAGGATAGTGTACTTTATTACGGTGTCGGTATGCTAAAGAATGGTCGTGTCTTAGTTTAACCTCACCATCTTTATAATTAAAAATATCTTCAATAGTATTAAAAAATTTGTGATATTTTTCTAGGCTTGAATCTTTTGGAATATCAAAAACTTTATCAATAAATTTAGCATAAGTAAAAATTTCGCCTCTGTTAAATTGTTCTTCTACACGAAAAAAACTTGGGTCAATAAGCGATTTAAGGTATATCATAAATGCATACCGATTATATCCAGGTAGGTAATGACGAGTTTTTGTATTCAATATTTTTTTTAGGTCGTCGTTTTTGAAATTTACTAACTCAGTATATTTATTTATTAATTTTATGAGTATTTTGTTATCGTCTTTTATTGAGTGAAGTTGTAAATATTGTTTATAAATAACATTCTCAATATCTTTTCCTAATGATGAAATACTATAACGTTTATTTATTACGTTATGATTATGCTCTACATCGTTAAGCGAATTTTGTGGATAAAAAACGTGATTAATAATTTTATTTATCAGCTTATCAGGTATTTTATCGCCTCTAAATTCTAGAACACGTAAGCGATTATCTTCGCTTAAATTATATCCTATAACTTCTTCAAAAACTGTACGAGGGTCATATTGACGACAAAAAATAGGTGTGCCTGTTGCTGCTGCTTCAATTATGGGTAACCCTCTGCCTTCGGTTTGGCTTGGTAATAAAATTAACGATGCTACATTGTATAACTGTTTAATATCTATTGGGCTATCATACTTTTTACGGAACTCGTATTTGTCGAATTCGCTAAATAAAAAGCCTAATAGTACTCGCGATTTAAATTTTTCGGGTAATGTTTTTAAGAAATCGGAGAAATCGCAGATTAAACGTTCATAATAATCTTGCTGTCCTGGAGGAATTGGGCCTGTAACAATTAATGATATTGTTAATTTTGGGTTTTCGATAAATTTTTGTGAAAATTCGTTGTTTGTGAAAAGCTTGCGTACTAGTTTAAAGTTTGTTTCAATATTTTTTCGACTAATTACGCGTGTTGGTTGTAAAAAAACAATATTATTATTTACAAAGTCGAAATTACGAATTGTATCAACCCCAAAAAGAATAGGGCGTAGCGAACGTTCGCTACCAATGTGTCGGTCAACTTTATGAACTGTAATTGTTTCTTTATCGTTTGCAAAAATTGTAGCAACCTGCATAAACGCCTTAATAATATCGCGTTTACTCATTTGTTTGTACAGTTTCTCATCAACTGCAGTACCAATAATTTCTACGTTTGCAGGATTTAGCCCATTTTTTTCTATTAAATGATTTTTTTGAATATTATTAATGTTTACATTCATCCACGAACGACTACTCCAAGGGAAAAGTACTTCAATAATTGAGAAAAATTCGCCTACGTGCGAGTTGTAAAAGAAGAAATCGCGAGGACCTTGTTCTAAACCTTTTGTTTGAATTTCTACCTCACGGTGTCCGCCTTCCCAATAAAAGTCGTGGTTGTTATTTATTACAGGTATTCCTAAATATTCTGATAACAAAACAGTTGCCAACGACAACGATACGTTACCCGGATTTGAATTTACATTTATAAGGTATAATAGGTTAATATTATTTTCCTCGATATACGTACCAAGTTTTTCTACAATTACTAATACTTCGTTCCAAAATTTGGATATTAAGGCGTTATATTCTTTGCTTCCTCGTTCCATTTTTATACGGAAAAAATCGTTATAAAGAGGCCAATTATCAAAACCGTCCATTTCAGGAATTTGTTTTGTTTTAAACGATGAATCTATCATTTCGGTAGCTTCGTCGTAAATATTTCCTGCAATGTAATGAATATCTATATCCGGAAATTTATTTTTAAAAATTTTGGCGTATTTTTCTACTTCAACTGTAATTCCATCTACAGTAAAATGAAAACTTACAAAAGCCATTCCGCCGCGGTTAAGGTAGGTTTTATAATCGCTGTACGAGCCCGAAAAATTTGAGTTTGATACTTCGTTTTTAAATTTATCAAGAAATAATCCTAAATCAAACCAAGTATTTATGGTTTCAGATTTTAGCGATTCTAATATTTGTTTTATATTGTTTGTTTTCATAAATATGTGAAAGTGAAATGTTTTATTGAACCGTAAAGATATAATTTTTAAAATACATCATAAATTTAAAAATTAAACAATTCTTTAAGTTTTTCCTCCAAAACTTCGAAAGAAAAATATTTTTTACCAATTTTATAATTGTATTCTCCTATTTCTCGACAAAGTTCTTCATCGTATATAATATCTGCCATATGTTTTACTTTATCTGATGTTAAATTATTATCTTCAAGCATTACTGTGTTAAAACCTTTATTACCTATATCTTGCATATATACAGGTTTGTAATTATTTACAAAAATTGGTTTTTTTGCAAGTACTGCTTCAACAAATGCATTTCCAAAGCCTTCGTATGTGCTAAAATATGTGCAAACACGACCATGTGCATATACATCAGATAAATCTTTGTGATTTAATACACTGTTGCTTGCAAATATTACTTGATTCATAAGGTTAAGGTCATAAATTTGGTCAACTAATTCATCATAATATTCGTGATTTTCGTCGTCGTTAGGATTTCCGGTAATAACAAGTTTTAATTTTTTATCGTTAAGTTTATCAAGTAACGATATTGCAGTTTCAATACCTTTTCTGCGTACTATGCGTGTTACTTGTAAAAGAGGTATTTCGTTAGCGGCGACTCCTATCTGTCGTAAAAATAATTCGTTTTCTTTTGTAGGAACTGCATAAGGTTTGCTAAAATCCATAACATTAGGTACTAGTGTAGCATCAATATTAAATCTATTTTTAAAAGTTTCTACTCCAAAAGTGTTTATAACGGCATGTTTTACGCCGGGTAATATTAATGGAAAATTTTTGTCTAAATAATCATTTACTTCTCTATGTCCAGATACATATCTATTGCCTCGTTCCCAATGAAAATCGTGGTCGTGAGTTACTGTTGGTATTTTAGAACGCTCAACAAATTTTTTTATGCCAATTCCCATTGATAAATGACAGGGTAGTGCTGATGCATTTTCGGAAAGTAATACATCAATTTTATTGAATTTAACCCAGTCGTCAAGTTTTTTATAAATTACTTCCGATGTACGTTCTACATGTTCAAATAAAGGTGCTGGGTCTTGGTCTATTTGGTAAAATGCTTTACGTTGCCCCCACTCGGCTTCAGGCGAAAAAAATGATAAAACAGGGAATAAATAATGATTAGGTCTTTTCATTTTCCATTGTTCAAATTCTCCGGAAATAATAAATACTTGATGTCCCATTTTTTCTAATACAGCTATCCATTTTTCTGTTTCGAGGGCTACTCCATCAACTCCACCAATGCGTCCAATAATAATTCCAATTTTCATAATTTTTTATTTTTTTAATTCAAGAAGGTTTATTATTTCAATAACATTACTAAATAATAGCAGTTTAATTTCATAATAACTGACATTATATATTTGATAACATAATTGGTATTGTTCAACGAAAAACAATATTTTTTGTTTCAATTATAAATTTTTAAAGAAATCATTAAGCCCATCGTTGGTACTTAAATTGAGTTTTTTTCGTAAACGATAACGTCCCATTTCAACAGCTTTAATGGAAATATTATTTAACGATGCTATTTCTTTTGACGATAAATTAATTCTTAAAAGAGCAGCTAATCGTCTTTCGTTAGGTGTTAAGTCGGGATAACTTTTATTTAGTTTATCAAAAAACTCTTTATTTGCATTTTCAACATTTTCTTGAAATTTATCAAGTTCTTCAGTTAAACGCTGACTTTGGTTTATTTTTATAAGTATTTCCCTAATTTGTTTTGAGGTATTAATATCTTTAGATTTAATGTATTTTAATTCGTCTTTAAGATTAACTAAAAAGTCGTTTTTATGAATAATGTGTAATGCAAAATTCATCAACTCTTTATTTTTATATTTTAATTCGTCTTGTAATTTTTCTTTTTCTAATTCAATATTTTTTATTTCTGTTTCTGCAAGGGCTTTTTCGGCTTCAATTCGTTGTTCGTTTGCAATAAGTAAATCTTCGGTTTTTTTATGACGTATTTTAATTCTATTGTACATTAATAAGACTGATATAATAATTAAAATTACAATTAACACTAAAACATACATTTGTAGTTTGTTATTTTTGTTTTTTTGTTCTAAAATTTCAATTTCTTTATCTTTTTTGTCTAAACGATGGTCTGTTTCTAATTGTTCAATTTTTCTACTTTCGCTTGCTTGTTTAATTTTATCGTAATTTCTAATATAAATTTGAAAGTAAGCATAAGCTTTTTTATATTCTCCCATAGTATAATAAACATCGCTTAAATTTTTTGCGGCATCTTTTATATATTCTGGTGAAGAAATATTAAATGCTTCATTATAAGCAATGTTTAAATATTTTAAAGATTTTTTTAATTCGTAACGGTCAAAATACAAACGTCCTATATTATTTGATATTGAGGTTATTCCAACTTTATCATTAGTTTCTTTAGCATATCCTAAAGCTTTTATGTAATAATCGTAGGCTTGTTTTAAATCTCCTTTTTTATGATGAATTGCACCAATATTTTCATAATTTATTGCAAGCCATATCTTATTATTCATTTTTTCATTTATAGGGATAGCTTTTTTATAATATTCGATGGCTTTATCGTTTTCACCTTTAAACCTATATACCTCACCAATATTATTGTACGTTGCAGCAATACCTCTTTGGTTACCTCTTTCTTTTTCTAAATTCGAACTTTTTACAAAATAGTCATAAGCTTTGTCATATTCTTTATCTAATATATACAAATTTCCTAATCGATTATAAGCATCAGCTAAATTTGCTTTATTATTTTGTTCTTTTGCTATTTTAAAAGCTTCGTAATAATTTTCTACTGATTTATTGTAGTTACTAATTCGTTCGTACAATAAACCTATTTTAATATAAATCTGAAATTGTTCTAATGAGTCTTTATTTTTAATAGATATTTTGAGACTTTGTTTATATAAATCTAAAGCTGCGATTATTTTATTATTTTCTAATAAAGAATCACCTTGTAAAATTAAATATTTCGATTTATATGAAATATTTTGAGCTTTAATGCTTGATATACCAACAATGAGAATAACTAAAATAAACAATATTTTATTAAAATTTTTCATTAATTAAACTTTACGAGTAGAGTATGAAAAAACCAAAATAGTTGCAAAATTTTTAAATAATCTTGAAAAATACTAATTATATTTTTAAAAGTATTTACAATTTTAAAAACATTTATAGATAAGGTTAAAATCTGTATTTTATTTATTCTATTATTTTATAGTCAAACTAAATCTTCCATTCGATTAATTATAGTATATTGAGAGGTGTAAATTAGGTGTTTATATAAAATATTTATTTTTGATTTATATAAAAAATAGGCTTAGTTTATATTAAATTTATTTTTTACTGGGTTTGCATAAATACCTAATAAAATAGTCTTTATTTCAGAATCTTTAAATTCTATTTCGTTAATTATATTTTCAATATATTTTACAAAAGTATCTTTTTCTTCATTAGTATATTTGTATGAATATTTATCAGAGTTATTTAATAAATCAAAAGCAATATAATTATTTGGCCATAATTTGTAGTTTGCATAAAATTGTTTATCAAGTTCATTTACAACGACTTCAACAACTTCAGTGTTTGGTAAATTATTGTTATTAATTTTATCTAAAATAAAATTAATATTTTTACCAAAACTAATATGGACTCTACCTTTGAATGTAGTAAAACCGGCCATTACTGATTTCATATCTTCGTTTTCATCTTTTTGGTACTCTTTGTGTTTTGAAATATATATTTCACGAGTTTTAGATTTTGCACAGCTTTCGAATTCATAAGAAATGGTTGCGGGTACAATATTTAATTCACGTAGTGCTTGAATAAAATCTTTACGATTTCCTATAAGCATTTTAATTAAGCCTTGTTGTGTTTTATCGTTACCATCTTTTGTTCTTCCATCTCGTTGTGCAATCCATAACGATTCATTTTCTTTGGTTATAAGGTTTCTGATGTATTCTGAATGTAAAATAGCATTTTTATACATTTGAATTTTAGAACCTCCTCTAATAAGCGTAAACATTTTATTTAATTTAGCTAAATCGATAAACAATTGGTCGGTCATTAGGTTGTCACCAACTGTTATTTGTGTTGTTGGTAAATTGTTTTCAGTAAATATAGCTTGCATAAATGCTGTATCCAAAACTATATCTCTATGATTTGCAATAAGTAAATGTGCAAAATTATTAACATCTTTTACATTTTCTATTCCGTTATGAGTAAGTCCATTTGTAGTTGTTTCAATAATTTTTAAAACCATACGAAGAGCAAATTTTTTTTGAAATTCTTCAATAGTTTTAAAACTTTTTAAAATATCAGAAACCTCTTCAATCTGTTTGTCGGGATATAACATTTCGCATAATTGAGGAAAACTTTTATGTTTTATTATTCGATTTATTGCCGCTGGCATTTCTTTATCGGTATATGGTCCTAATTTATCGAAAGTATTATCATTCATAAAATATCTTTTTCAAATATAAATTTATTATGGAGTATTAATATAATGCAAAAAGCCGTATCAAAAATGAAACGGCTTTTTGTAATAGTATATTTTCTTTAACAAAATACTGATTTTTTTTGTTCTGGCTCTTCTCCTTTTAGTTCTGCAAGAATTTCGTTTGCATTTTTCTTGATATAATAAGTTGTGTAATAACTAAAGTTATCTTCAATTAGTTTTATTATCTCATTTTTTCTTGTTTCGTCTATTCTTGCATAATTACCTAATAGTTTTATGCAATAAATCTTTAAAAATGCTTGACGTGTTTCGTCCTGTATAACTTTAATTAAAAAGTCTTTTAATTCAAAAACATTAATTTCAGTTAATGAAAACATTTCAATAAAGCTACCTAATTGGCTATCATTTTCCATTACAAGTAATGCAGAAATAATATCTTCAAGATATTCTTCTATATCCTCTGGTCTATCAATACCAATTTCTTTGACAATTAGTGCTGCATGTTGCGAAATATATTCGTCGTCAGCTAACGAAACTGCAACTAGTCTGCTTAATAAGTCGCTATCAGATTTTGTAAGTTCAGAAATTTCTTCAATTTTATCTTTATTTACATATCTAAGCTCTTCTTTTAAATCTATCATGATGAATATGTTTTAATCTGTTCAGCTACAAAGTTAATATATACTTTTAGGTTTAAAAAATCATTTTTTATAAAATAACTTAAATTGATGTGTTAATTTGTAAAATAATGTTTTAACTCTAATTATGTTATAAATAAATTTTTTAATCGTAATGTTTTTGCGAATACCCTCCATCTTGTTTCATTATTCAAGGGAGAATATGACTTCCTTACAAATATTAAAAGATAATTTTATTTATTAATAATATTGTTATTTTCGTGCAATAACTTTCTCTACGGCTTTTACAATATTCTCTGTATTTAAGCCGTATTTTTCAAGTAATTGAGCAGGAGTTCCACTTTCGCCAAAAGTATCGTCAACACCTATCATTTCAATTGGTGTGGGATAATTTCTAGAAAGTAACTGAGCAATACTATCGCCCAAACCACCATTAAGCATATGCTCTTCTGCTGTTACTACGGCTTTAGTTTTCTTTACCGATTTTAATATTGCCTCAGCATCAAGTGGCTTAATTGTATGAATATTTATTATTTCTGCATTAATACCTTTTTCAGCAAGTTTTTCGCCTGCTTGAATAGCTTCCCATACGAGATGTCCAGTTGCAAAAATTGTAACGTCAGCACCCTCGTTAAGCATTAAAGCTTTACCAATTTCAAAATTTTGGTCTTCAGGTGTAAAATTAGCTACCGAAGGACGACCAAAACGTAAATAAACAGGTCCTTCATACTCGGCAGCAGCAATTGTTGCAGCTTTTGTTTGATTAAAATCGCAAGGATTAATTACTACCATATTTGGTAACATTTTCATTAATCCGATATCTTCTAATATTTGATGAGTTGCACCATCTTCGCCAAGGGTTAAACCTGCGTGCGATGCTGCAATTTTTACATTCTTATTTGAATATGCTACTGATTGACGTATTTGGTCGTAAACACGTCCTGTTGCAAATGCTGCAAATGTTCCAATAAATGGAATTTTACCTCCAATTGTCATACCTGCTGCAACGCCTGTCATATTAGCCTCGGCAATTCCTGCCTGAAAAAATCTTTCAGGAAACTCATCAACAAAAGCATTCATTTTTAGCGAACCTATTAAATCGGCACACATTGCCACAACATTTTTGTTCTTTTTTCCTGCCTCTAATAAACCTGCACCAAAACCTGATCTGGTATCTTTATTTCCTGTCGAAACGTACTTTTTCATCTTTTATAGTTTTATTATTTTTGTCATAATTTTTGAAGTTTTTCAAAAATTATGACAAAATATTTTAATTCTACTTCTATTTTACAAATATTAATGCAATCGTATAAGTTGCGATGCATTTGATATTACTTTAAAATCTTTTTCAATAGTTAAATTTGATTGTTTCATTGCTCTCAATCTGAAAACTATTTTATATTGTCCGGGTTGTAATTTTAACATCTCCTTAGTTAAGTTTGGTGATAAATTATAAACCCATTCTTGTTTTCCGTTACGCATTACATACAAACTACCATAACCAACACTTGTACGCATAATTGTTATTAAACCTGGTGGTGGTATTTGTATTTTTGTAGTGTAATCTTGTTTTATTTCTACATCTTCGACATAAATACGTGGTAGAGTTAAAATCTCTAAATCATATTTTCCTGTAATGTATTTTTCAGTGCTATTAACATTTTGCACATTAACTGTTTCCATTTTACCTTTTTGACGAATAATTGTTTTTGCATTTACTGCTCTACCATTATTTGCTTTAATATTTAAATAACCTTGTGGTGCATCAACTGCAAAAATTGAGTGTTTACCAGGTGTTAGTTTAGCACTGTCGATAAAAACCGGTGGTATTGTGTGAATTTGTATTCTGTATGTACTAAAGGCATCTAGTTTAAGAGTATCAGGATTACCACGTTGGTTTAATGTGTGTATAAAATTATACTTTATTTTACCGGTTAATTTATCATAAAATGTCATATTAACATTTGTTTCCTTTGGGTTACCATCAGTATCTAATAAATTAATTTGACAAGTAGTATTGTTTAATGCTTCAGATATTACAACTCCTAAAACTTCTTCTAACTGTTTACTATCGGCGGCGTTATAAAAACGCCCCATACATTCGAAGGTTTTCTTAAACATCATATCTAAACCAATTCCAATAACAAAAGGTTTTAATATAATTCCTTTTTTTTGCAGTGCTATTGATACGGCACAAGGGTCGCCGTCGCAAGCTTCAACGCCATCTGTAATTAAAATAATAATATTTCTACTATTTCCATCAGGAAAATCGTTGGCAGCATATTCTATTGATTTAGCAATTGGTGTAGTTCCCTTAGGACGAATAGTTCCAAGAAATTCAATTATTCTGTCAGCATTATCGTTTCTGAAAGGAACTTCTAAACGTGTATCGCTACAATCTTGTGGTGGCACATAACTTTGGTGTCCGTACACCCTTAATGCAAGTTGCACATTTTCTACAGTTCGTAAACTATCAACCATTTTTACAAGAATACTACGTGCAATATCAATCTTACGTCCTTGTTTATTCCAAACACCGGTCATACTTTGTGAACCATCAAACACAAAAAGTATGCGTGTTAATCTGTCTTGTGAAAAAGAGCTAACAGAAACAGCTAAAAAAATTAATATTATTGTGAGCTTTTTAATCATTAGTCATTAGTAGTCGCCCAAAGTTTCTTTAAGTTGAGATAAAGCATCTTTAAGTTGCTCATTATTAGGTGCTACTCCGTGCCATTTATGAGTTCCCATCATAAAATCTACACCAGAGCCCATTTCGGTATGCATAAGAATTACAATAGGTTTTCCGTTTCCTGTTTTTGTTTTTGCTTCCTCTAAACCACGAATAACATCTGCCATATCGTTACCTTGTATTTCTAAAACAATCCAACCAAATGCTTCCCATTTAGCACGTAAATCGCCTAAATCTAATACGTCTTCGGTAGTACCATCAATTTGTACTTTGTTATAATCAACAGTAGCAATTAAATTGTCAATTTTACGAGCATTTGCAAACATAGCAGCTTCCCAAATCTGACCTTCTTCTAATTCACCATCTCCGTGAAGTGAGTAAACAATTGTATTTTCGCCATTAAGTTTTTTTGCAAGAGCTGCTCCTGCTGCTACCGATAAACCTTGACCTAATGAACCTGAAGCAATACGAATACCCGGTAGGCCTTCTGCTGTAGTCGGATGTCCTTGTAAACGTGAGTTTAATGCACGAAATGTTTTTAACTCCTCTACAGGGAAATAACCAGAACGTGCTAAAACACTATAAAACAAAGGTGATATATGTCCGTTTGAAAGGAAAAATAAATCTTCATTTTTTCCGTCTATTGTAAAATTTTTTGAATCTTTTTTAAGAACTTCGAAATACAACGCAGTCATAAAATCGGCACAACCAAGCGAACCGCCCGGATGTCCTGAGTTTTTTTCGTGTACCATACGTACAATGTCGCGTCTTACTTGCGATGCAATGTTTTCGAGATTTTTAATGTCAGCCATACTGTGTAATATTGAAACGATAAATAATTATTTTAGACAAAAGTACTTTTTTTAAACGAGAGATTTAGGTATCGTTAATAAGTTGTGAATAATTGAATATTAAATCTACAAATTTTATTTTACTAAATAACGTGAGTTTGATAATATATATTTTTTATTCATTGTTTTTTAAATTTAGATTAGTTTTGTAATGTGAGTAAAACAATTGAATATACAATTGAAGATGTTGCTGATTTTAAAGCTAAAATTTTACAATTGTCGGAAAATTACAATTCTGTTGCAATATTAGATAGTAATGATTATTTGTATGATAAATATTCAAAATATGAATATATTGCCGGCATTGGAACTGTAAATGAACTGAAGTTAACAAATTATAAATCATCTTTTAAAAAATTAAGAGATTTTCAGGAAAGTAGTAAAAATTTAATATTTGGTTATCTTTCTTATGATTTAAAAAATGATATTGAGATTTTACAATCTGAAAATAATGATAATTTACAATTTCCTATTTTACATTTTTTTGAACCTGAATATTTAATAATAATTAAAAATAAAACTGTTTTAATTACCTCAAACAAAGGTAATATTGATGAAATATATAATTTAATAATTACACAAGAAATTGTTAAATCAGATATAAAAGCAAATACTTTTAGTTCTGTTTATTCAAAAAAAGAGTATATTGAAACTGTAAATAAATTAAAACAACATATTCAATTAGGCGATATTTATGAGGTTAATTTATGTCAAGAATATTTTTCTACAGTACAAAATTTTAATCCAATAAGGGTATATTCTAAATTAATGGAAATATCACCAACTCCTTTTTCAGTATTTTATAAAATTTATGATAAATTTTTAATTAGTGCTACTCCCGAAAGATTTATAAACAAAACTAAACAAACTATTATATCTCAACCTATTAAAGGTACAATTAAACGTGATATTGATTTGATAAAAGATAAGCAATTAATTAATAAATTAAGGAATGATAAGAAAGAATTGTCAGAAAATGTAATGATAGTTGATTTAGTTAGAAACGATTTATCTAAAATTGCCAATAAAGCTAGTGTAAAAGTAGAAGAATTATTTAAAATTTATACTTTTCCACAAGTACACCAAATGATTTCAACTATTTCTGCGGAGGTTAATGAAGCAATAAATAATATTGATATTATTAAAGAAATGTTTCCAATGGGAAGTATGACCGGGGCACCCAAAATGCGTGCAATGAAACTTATTGAATACTATGAAAAATCAAAACGAGGTTTATTTTCTGGTGCTGTTGGTTATTTCGAACCAAATGGAGATTTCGATTTTAATGTTATAATTAGAAGCCTTTTTTACAATTCAGCTAAAAATTATTTATCGTTTCAAGTAGGCAGTGCTATTACAATTAATTCTGATGCCGAAAATGAGTATAACGAATGCTTAATAAAGGCAAAAGCAATATTACTTTCTACTAATGCAACTATTCTGTAATAATTAGCAACTATTTTTTCGAAATATTTTTATATATCTAACTATTTCCCTTTAACCCTGTACCAGTATTGAGTTCTGTAAAGAAAACTTATATAACCACGAACATTTAGTTTATTCTTGTTGTCTTCGTCAATCCAAATTTTGCAGTCGTAAATTTTACCATTATTTGGGTCTAAAATACCATCATCGCCTTCCCATTCATCGCCGTCTTTTTCAAGACCTGTAATAATATTCATACCAATTATTTTCTTGTTTTTACGGTAGTCGGTACATTTATCACAAACAGGGTCTTTTTCTGATGGATTTATTAGTTTTATAATTTTACCATAAAGTTTTCCGTCTTTTTTGTAAATTTCAACTATCGATTTTGCTTTTCCTGTTTCGTCATCAATAGTTGTCCATTTGCCTGTTACTTGTGCATTACTTGATAAGTAAAGTGCAATAAATAAGATTAATAAGTTTACTTTTTTCATTTCTATATTTTAATTTATTTTACTAAAATAACACTTTTTTTATTTTTTTACTTCGTTTTTTAAAATATTTACCGGTTTGTTATTCTTAAATACTGCTTCGTAAGAAATTTTTCCACCTTTTTCGTAATAAATCATTTTTCCGTGTTTTAACCCATTTTTGTAATTTACAATGCTTCTTACTCCGCCATAACCAAACCATTCGGTCCAAGTGCCATCTGGTTCGCCGTGTTTATTATAGTTTTCTTCTCTAATTTTTTCGTTACGTGTATTGTAATAAACCCAAGTACCAATTTTTTTTCCTTTATTAAACTTGCCTTGTACGTTTATGTGTCCGTCATCGTTCCAACGCTTAAATTCGCCGTCGTAAATCGAATCAATTTTAGTTTCTAATAAACGGTCGTTACCATTTTTATACCAATAATGTGCTGTGCTGTCTTGTATCCCTTCTTTATAATATATTACATATTGTTTATTACCATTATCAAACCAGCCTGTCCATTTATCGGTCATAATGCCATCAGTAAAAATGCCTTCCATTTTCTTTTTGCCATTTTCGTACCACTCTGTCCAAATACCTGTTTCTTTACCATCGGTAAATTGTCCTTTTTTAAATAATTGTTTGTTTTCAAAGTAGTAAGTCCAATCACCATCTTTTACTCCATCAATATAATGACCTAATTTCCATACTTCGCCGTTTCCGTACCACCAAGTCCATTCGCCATCCATTTTACCGTCTTTGTAATGTCCTTCGTTACCTTTTTGACCATCAGTTCGCCAGTAAGTCCATAATCCATTTTGAACATCATCAATAAAGTTACCTTCAATATCTAATTTACCATTTTCGAGATACCATACTGCTTTACCGTTTTTCTTTCCGTTAATATAATTTAATTTTGCTTCAATATTGCCATTTTCGTAGTATTTAATGCTCTCTCCATTTTTAATATCGGCAACAAAATTTGATTTAACTTTTATATTTCCGTTAGGATAGAAGAACTCCCAACTACCTTCTTTTTTACCGGCTTTCATTTTACCGCGCATTTTAATTATGCCCGATTTATACCAAATAATATTATCGCCGTTATCGTAGTTTAAGCTGCTTCGTTTTTCGCCTGTTTTGTACCACGATGTCCATTTGCCGACGCGTTTACCGTTATTGTAATTTCCTTCGGTAAATTTTTGTCCGTTAGCGTACCAGTATGTCCATTTACCATTTTCTTTACCATTAACATATTCGCCTTTATTTTTTTTCTCTCCTGTAACGTAGTACTCAACAGCATAACCTGTTCCGTTTGTAACTGTTTGATTTCCCGATTTATCCCAAAGATTTACTAATGTTGGTATATCGTTTTTATATTCGTATAGTTCTTCTTTTATTTTATTTCCGTCTTCATTGTAGTACGTCCAAAGGCTGTCTTTAAAAGCCGATTTATAGTATCCTTTTACTTTAGGTTTCCCGTTTTTATACCACTCTTTATATTTTGAAACCTGTAACCCATAGTAATAGTAGGCTTCAATCATTTTTTTTCCGTTCTCATAGAACTTTTCTACCTTTCCGTTAAGCGTTCCTTCATAGAAATATGCAGTTTGAATTAACTTTCCGTCTTCGTTATAAAATTTCCATAAGCCGTCTTCAACACCATAAAGTAGGTTTCCTTCCGATTTAATATTACCATTTTTATATTTCGAAATATATTTAAATGATGAATCGGTATTGTATTGCGAAAAAACCGAACTATTAGCGAAAAATAGGATAATTACTGATATTAATAATACTCTCATTTGTTTGAAATTTTATTTTACTCAAAAGTAAACTATATCGTTATACCAAAAAATAACTGTTTATAAATTATTATAATTAATTTACATTTGTGAAAAAATATTACTTATTTGGATAAAACGGAAGCAATAGTATTAAAGTATATAAATTATACCGATAGTAGCATAATTTGTTATTTGCTAACTCGAAATTTTGGGAAACAAACCTATATGGTTCGCGGAATTAGAGGGCGAAACAGCAAGACGAAAATAAATTTGCTTCAGCCAATGTCAATTTTAAATATTGATGTTAAACATAAACCAAAAGCAAATATTCATACTTTAAAGGAATTTTCGCTTGCCGAGTTTTATAAAACTATTCCTTACGATATAGCTAAAAGCTCTATTGCACTATTTATTGCTGAGGTAATTAATAAAACCCTAAAAGATGGTGAAGAAGATTCAGATTTATTCGATTTTGTAAAACAATATATTTTAAAACTTGATTCGTTAACCGAAAATTATAATAATTTACATATTATTTTTCTTATAAGATTAACCTCGTTTTTAGGGTTTTATCCTAATATTGATGATAATATATATTCTGGTTCAGAAATTAATAAAACACTAATAAATATTACGGAAATAGTATTAAACACTGATGAAATTTTACCTGAGTTAAACGAAATAAATTCAAAAAACAGAAACGACCTGTTAGATTTGTTACTGGAATATTATAATATTCATTTACAAACAAATATTAACATTAAATCGCTAGATGTTTTAAAATCTGTGTTTTTGTAATATTAAGCCGAATATACCTTACTTAATAATCCAATTAAGTTTAATCTTTTCTCCTGCTCTTAATACTGTAATAGAATATTTAGCCCCTTTAGGTAAGGCGTTCAAATATTTAATGCCGTTTAATATATTTTCTCTATTGTTAAGTTTAATATTATCAATAGCTAAAATAATATCGCCACCAATAGTTACTGTTTGTTTATTTATTTTAATATTTATGCTTCCTCCTTTCATGCCCATATAGTATGCTGGAGAGCCTTTAGTTACATTTTGAACCAATATTCCTGCATCTTCATAAACATTAAAAGCTTTTGCTAAACTTCCTTCAAGCAAAAAAACATCAATACCTAACCAAGTATTTGATTTGTCAATTAAAAGCTCTTTTACAATATTTATAGTTGCCACAAACCCAATTCCCTCAAAACCGCCTGAACGGGATAAAATAGAACTTATAATTCCAATAACTTCGCCATTCATATTAAACATTGGGCCTCCTGAGTTACCGGTATTTATAGCAGCATCTGTTTGAAAAAATTCCATTGAAGAAAAATTTTCTGAGGCATTTGGTTGTTTTTCCCTTCTACTTATATATCCAACCGAAAGAGAGTGGTTTAATCCCATAGGATTTCCTATTATCATAACTTTATCACCAATTTTTGTATTATCGCTATTACCAAGTTTTGCAGGGTAAGGGTTGTTTATTACGCCTTGTGTTTTAATTATTGCAACATCAGCCATTCTTGACAGCCCTTCGGTTTTTGCTCGTAATTTTTGACCATCTTTAAAAACAACTTCTATTAAATCTGCATCATTTACTACGTGAGCTGCGGTTAATATTTGTCCTGTTTCATTAATAAGTACACCGGTTCCTAAACTACCAAAAGAAGCTTTTTCATCAACTATACCTGTACCTGTACTTTTACTTTGAAGTACATTTATTATTACTACAGATTTGTCAACTTCTTCAAATAACTTACTTATATCTTGTGATTTTACCGAGTTTACGATAAATAAACTAGCAAGTATTACTATCAATCGTATTTTTTTCATATTATTTTTTTTACAAATATAAGATAATAAAAAAGGCTGTCAAACGACAGCCTCTAAATAATATAATTATCTATATCAACCTTATTTTAATGCATTTAAAACCTCATCGTAATTTGGTTCGTCAACTATTTCAGGTACTTGCTGAGTATATGTTACTTTACCATTTTCGTCAAGTATAATAACTGCTCTAGAGGCTAAACCGGCAAGAGGACCATCAATAATTTCTAATTCGTAATCTTTTGTAAAACTTGTTCTGAAATCAGATAAAGTTTCAACATTTTCTAAGCCTTCTGCACCACAAAAACGAGCTTGTGCAAATGGTAAGTCTTTAGAAATACATAGTACTTTTGTATTTTCAAGTTTTGATGCTTCAGCATTAAATCTGCGAACCGACGCCGCACATGTTGGAGTATCTAAACTTGGGAAAATATTTAATACTACTTTGCTCCCTTTGTAGTCTGACAAAGATTTAACAGATAAGTCGTTTGCAACTAGACTGAAATCTTTTGCTTGGGAACCAACCTCTGGTAAATTACCTAAGGTGTTTATTGCATTTCCCTTTAATGTTATTTGTGCCATATTTTATTATTGTTTTTTTGTTTATTTTTCGCTTAAGTATTTTGCTACACCATCAAAAGATGCTTCTAATGCTGTATCACCTTTTTTCCAGTCAGCAGGACAAACTTCTCCGTTTTCCTCAAAAAATTGTAATGCATCAACCATACGTATTGCTTCATCAATACTTCTACCAAGTGGTAAATCGTTAATTACTTGATGACGTACAACTCCTTCTTTATCAATTAAGAAAAGTCCACGATAAGCAACTGCTGCACCTTTAAATGTAGCTTCGCCTTCTTCGTTATAATCATACTCTCCGGCTAAAACACCATAGTTTTCAGCAATACTCATTGATGGGTCTGCTACTAAAGGATATTTAACACCTTTAATTCCACCATCATTTTGTTCTGTTTGTAACCATTTCCAATGTGAAAACTGACTATCGGTTGAACAACCAACTACTGCAACATTTCTTTTTTCAAATTCAGCTATCTTTTCTTGAAAAGCAATTATCTCAGTTGGACAAACAAATGTAAAATCTGCAGGATAGAAATAAAATATTACTTCTTTTTTTCCAATAAATTGCTCTAATGAAAAGTTCTCGTCCATTTCGCCACCGTTTACTACAGCTACTGCATTAAATTTTGGTGCTTTTTTGCCTACTAATACGCTCATAATTAATATATTTTAAATTTTTATTTTCCTTATTTAGAATTATTCTATGCAAAGATATGTTATTTAGACTAAATAAACAAAAGCTTTTTCAAAATTTTTTTATTATTAAGATTTGTTAACAATAGATATATATCTATATCAAAAATCTATACTTTTACAACTCAATGAAATCAGTATCGAAAGTAATATTAGGTATAGACCCAGGAACAGTAATTATGGGTTATGGTGTTATCGAGGTTATAGACAAAAAACCATATGCTGTTGTTATTGGTGATGTTAAAATGGCTAAACTGGCTAATCATTATGTTAAATTACAACATATTTTTAATAGAGTTACAAAACTTATTGACGAGTATCATCCTGATGAATTGGCAATTGAATCGCCATTTATGGGAAAAAACGCTCAAGTTGCCATAAAATTAGGAAGAGCACAAGGAGCCGCTATTGCTGCAGCATTACAACGAGATATTCCAATATTTGAATATGCACCACGTAAAATTAAGATGGCAATAACCGGTACAGGTACAGCTAGTAAAGAACAAGTAGCCGCATTATTACAAAATATATTAAAGCTAAATGAGCTACCAAAAAATCTTGATGCAACAGATGGTTTGGCTGCTGCGCTATGCCATTATTATCAAACATTAAATCCTATTTTAGGCTCTGGCGGTAGTAAAAATTGGAGCGATTTTGTCAAAAAAAATCCCGGACGACTAAAATAATTACTTTTATAAAATGAAACTATTTTACAGAAAATTCGGCAAAAATAATCCTGTACTAATAATTGTACATGGGCTTTATGGAGCATCTGATAATTGGGTTACACAGGGTAAAATTTTATCGCAATATTTTGAAGTATATATTATTGACCAACGTAATCATGGAAATTCGCCACATAGTAGTGAGCATAATTACAATGTTATGTCGGCTGACATATTTGAGTTTATGCAAGATAAAAGTATTAAGAAAGCAATTTTAATTGGTCATTCAATGGGTGGTAAAACAGTAATGACATTTGCAGGAAAATATCCTGAAATGGTTTTGGCACTTATTGTAGTAGATATTTCACCTGCAAAATATGAAATAAATAATTTTTCTAATTCAAAAATAGAAAAACATAAAAATATAATTGAAGCACTTAACGACAAGGCAATTTTGCAAGTAAAATTGAGAGAAGAAGCTGATAAAATTTGCAAAAAATATATTGACGAACCTCGAACAAGAGCATTTATATTAAAAAATTTAAAACGTGCAAACACTGGTTTTAAATGGAAATTAAATGTTGAAACAATAACTAAAAATATCGATAATATATTATCTGATGTTATATTAAAAAAAGATATTTCCGGTTTTCCAACTCTTTTTATTAAAGCTGAAAACTCTGATTATATAACTACTAAAGATATTAAATTAATTAATAATATTTTTCCTACAGCAGAAATTAAAATAATAGAAAATGCAGGCCATTGGGTTCATGCAGAGCAACCAAAAAAGTTTTTAGAAACAATTTTTAGCTTTATTTTAGAATAAAAATCAAATAGTTTTTTTGAGTATATAACATAGAAGGTTAAATAAAATAAGCTATGTTATACAACATGCAATATCCCCCAAAAAGGGGATATACTTTTAAATAGCATTAATTTATTTTTGCAATTACACCACATTTATACTTAAAAATGAAGATGTTTAATTATTATTTGATAATAATATTATTATTTATAAACCTTAGTTTAAAAGTAAATGCTGAAGAAAAAATATTTTCTGTAGCTACTTCAGAATTTGCAACACGAGGTGGTGATGCGAATATGAAATGGGTTGGTGAAAGTTGCGCTGATGCAATAGTTAATAGAATTTCAACTGATAAAAAAGTTAGAATAGTTGAGAGAAAATACATAAAAAAAATTGTAGAAGAACTAAAACTACAAATGACAGGGTTAGTAAATGAAGAAACAGCAGTTGAAATAGGTAATATTATAGGAGCTAATTATTTTATATTTGGTAGTGTTACAATAATGGGTCAAAACATTGCATTAGATGCAAGAGTTGTTAATGTTGAAACAGCAGAAATAATAAGCACAAGTAGAATTACAGGTAAATTAGACGATATGTTTAAATTACAAGAAAATTTAGCCAAGCAAATATCAAAAGATTTATCGTTTAATTCTGTAATATTTGCTGGCAATGAAGTTGATTTGTCAGAAATATCATTTTCTGTTTATACTAAATTAGACAAATTAAAGAAATTAAGCGAAGATATGCCTATATTTAAATTAGACCCATCTCGAAGAAGAAAAACTGCAGATTATACATTGGGATTAAAAATTGCTAATGAATTAATTTCAGCTCATCCTAAGTTATATTTAGCACATTATTATAAGGGTTTGTTTAGTATGCATTTAGAAGATTATACAACAGCAGATATATCAACTAAACTAGCTAAACAGCTAAATCCAAACGATATAGATATGCTTTTGCTTAGGGCCGGTTTTTTTATTGTTTCAAAAGATTTTAATAAAGCAGAAAGTCTGTTAAAATATATTACCGATGCCTATCCTACAGAATCAATTGCATGGTATGGTTTAGCTAAAGTTTATATGGCAAGTAATAATAATAACAAGGCAATCGAATGTTTAATTAACTCTCTTTCCGGAAACAAATATTTACCAAAAGCAGAAGGAAATTTACGCACATTAGTTTCGGGAAGTAAGATTATTATAAATTCTGGATTTACTGATGTGAAATATTACAATGCTGCTAGTATTTTTAAAGCCTTTTGGAGTACAAATAAAACTATAAGTAGTAGTATTTATGAACAAGCAGTAGCTACAAATATTTCGTTTCCAAAATTATATATGCCATATTATATAAAGGGGTATTATTTAAATGCAAAACATAATTACAAATTAGCTTCCGATATTTATAAACAAGGAATAAAAGTATGTCCTGAATTTCCTTATTTACATAGAGAATTAGCTTTATTATATTTTAAAAATAATAAATGTACTGAAGCAGAAAAACATGCAAAATTATATTTAGGAACAGCAAATTTTATTAATGATTATAATGTTATTGATAAAGCAAGATTGAGATGTAGATAAAAAATATTATTAATTAAATTAACAAATAATGAAACGTATATTAAAAAATTTACTCACTGTAGTTATTACTATTATTGTATTTGGTAGCTGTTCTACTTATAAATCTACAATTTATAAGGAAGTAACCATAAAACCTAATGATATTGAATATACTAAAATAGCAATTTTACCTAATAGGCTACCTGTTAACTTAAAAAATCCAGAATATTGGCGTAAATATAATTGGGAATTAATAAAAGCTAATTTCGAACAAAAAGGTGTACAAGTATTAGATTATAATACTTCAGTACGCTTATTTGAAGAATCTGGACTTCCTGTTGAAGATACCAAAATATCAAGAGATAAATATGCCGAATTAGCTGAAGTAATGGGTGTTGACGTACTAATTTTTCCATATTACGGAACAAATTATTATTTACAAAGTGGATTTTTCTTTAATACTAACCATTATCTATCAATTGGAACTTTACAATTTTATTCAGTAAAACACAATGAATTCTTTTGTAGATTAGATTTTGAAGGCGATACATATTTTAAAAAATCTGGAATGGGTACAATGATGGCAGGTATTGGTCTTTCAATTGGATTATCTATAGTTGACCCCGCATTTGGTATGATTGGTATAGCATTAATAAGCATACCTCAAATTTTCGATTTAATTGTATCAATGCCGTCACCAACATCAAGATGGAGAACTGCATTTTATTATGGAATAAGATCAGGTATTAACTCATTTACACAAACTTACACACCAAACCGTGGCGGATACAAAAATTTGGATAGCAAAAATATAACAGTTGTTGGGCATAATGTTACAAAAGGAGAATATAGTAAATATAGCATTGAACAACTTAAAAAAATGAAAAAAGAAGCATTACAACAAGAAGACTACATTAAAGCAAACGATATAAATAAAGAAATAGAGAATAAGGTGAAAAATGGGACTCAAAGTAATACAAGTTCAAGTAAATACGATAAATTTAGTATTAAGGAGCTTGAAGCAATGAAAAAAGAAGCTTTAGCTACTGAAGATTTCAAAAAAGCTGGTGAGATTAAAAAAGTTATTGATACAAAAAAAGTAAAATTAGAAAATAGTAAATATGGTAAATATAGTATTGACGAGCTTAAAACAATGAAAGAAGAAGCAGTTAAAAATGGAGATTATAAAAAAGCCGGCGAAATAAAAAAAGAAATAGAAAACAGATAATAATTTTTTAAGAATAACTGCTTACGTGCAGTTATTCTTACTTTAATTTAAATATATGAGACTTACAATTATTATATTATTGATAATTTTCTCTATTAGTACTTACAGTCAAAATAGTTTTTTTATAAATGTTTCAGAAAAAAATATTGATAAAAACCAAGACTTTTCTTTAATAAAAAGTAATCTTATAAAAACATTAAATAAATTAAATTACACAAATGTACCAAATATAAATAAAGCAAAATATAAAATTACTATTAAAGCAAACACCAAAAAAGGTTCAGACTATGAGGGGATTTTCACAAGTTTTGCCAGTGCAAATATTAGTATTACTAATTTAAAAACAAAATCTGAAATTTATTCTAAATTTTATACAAATATAAAAGGAGGCGGATTAAATTACTCACAAGCAGGCGATAAAGCACTAATAAAATTATCGAAAAAAATTAATTCAGATATTGAAACAGAATTAACATCTGATAAATATAAAAATTTAATTAGCTCAAAACCAAAACAAAAAAACACCGATAAAACACCACCAAAAATTATAGTTGTTTCTCCTAATTTTGTTAATGGAATTAAAACTTCAACAAAAAATGATACATACAAATTTAAAATAAAGGCAACAGATAAAAGTGGTATTTATTCTGTTATAATAAATAATAAAACCATAAATGAGTATAAAGGAATATACCAAACACAAATAGATTTAAAAAATGGAGAAAACTTTGTATCAGTTGTTGCTACCGACAAATATAATAACACTGTAAATTCAAATTATATAATAGAAAAAGTTTCAAATACCGAACGAACAATTACTGAAAATAAACTATTATCAAGTAACGAAATAATATGGAAATCGCCACAATTTGAGATTTCAGAAGTTCCATTTAGTAGTTTATCAGTTGATATTTGTATAAAAGCAAAAAATATTAAATCAATAAAATTATTAGTAAACAATAATGTTAAAAAAGAAATAACATATAATAGCGACGTAGCATTTAGAGGCGAACAATGCGATGCAAAAATAAATACTAAAATAACACTAAAAAATGGTAAAAACACACTTAAACTTATATTAGAAACCAATTCTAAAACTATAGAAAGCGAACGTATTGTTAATTACAGTATAAAATCATCAAAATATTATGCATTAATAATTGCAGCTCAAGATTATAACGACGAAAGAATAAAAGATTTATCTAACCCAATAAACGATGCAACTAAACTTAAAAATATTTTAATAAATAAATACACTTTCGAAAATAAAAATATAAATTTCTTACAAAACCCTATAAAAGCTGATATTATTGGAGCTTTACATCATTTAAGAAAAAAAATAACTAGCAACGATAATTTATTTATTTTTTATGCCGGACACGGTTATTGGGATGAAGAAATGAAAACAGGATATTGGTTACCTATTGATTCAGATAAAGATAATCCTGTTAACTGGATGCCAAACACCGATTTAACAAATTACTTAAACGCTATAAAAGCCAAACACATACTACTTGTAGCCGACGCATGTTTTAGTGGTGGAATATTTAAAACCCGTGCTGCTTTTGCCAATGTAGCCACTGTAGAAAAACTCTACAAAATGCCTAGTAGAAAAGCTATAACAAGCGGAACACTTAAAGAAGTACCCGATAATAGCGTATTTTTAAAATATTTATTAAAAAGATTAAACGAAAATACAAACAAATATTTAACAGCCGAAGAACTATTTTCATCAATTAAAATGGCTGTTATTAATAACAGTCAAAATGTACCACAATATGGCACAATACAAAATACAGGCGACGAAGGAGGCGATTTTATTTTTTTGAAAAAGTAAAAAATTAACAATATGAATAAAAAATTAATACTAATAGTTCTAACAATTTTTATTACAAATCTTTTTTCGCAGAAAAAAGGCTTGTATAAAGATAAAAGAGATGATAACACCTATAGTATTGTAGAAATAGGAAACCAAGTTTGGATGACAGAAAACATACGTTATAAAACAAAAACTTCGGTGTATTATAAAAATGATTCTTTAAAAAACAAAAAAGATGGGAGGTTGTACTCATTTAACGAAGCGTATAAGGCATGTCCTTCTGGATGGCACTTGCCAAATGCCGACGAAGCAATAAGTTTTGAACAAAATATATTTGCTTTAGAATTAAATAAAGCAGGTTTTGTAAACCATAAAAGTAAATTTAAAGACAAAACTAAAAAAGGTTTTTATTGGACATCTACCCCCACAAGTGTTGATAAAGCATATAGCTATTTATATGAACGAAGCAATATTAAAAAAATAGAAGAATGGAAAGATTATAAATACTCCGTAAGATGTGTTGCAGACAAAGCTGATTTAGATTTTTATAATATATCTGTAACAAATGAAAATAGATATACCAACAAAACAAAATTAGAATTAAATAAATTATTAGAAAAAGCCATAGCAAAAGAAGATTACGATGAGGCTTCAATAATAAAAAATGAAATTGCTAAAAAAACTATTTCTGAAAAATATGCTAATAAAACAAATAATGAATTAAAAAGTTTAATAAAAATAGCTATTTCGTCCGAAAATTATGAAAAAGCCGAAGAAATACAATCAATAATAGATAAAAGAAAAAACTTATCGCCAGATTTAACAAAAGTAGAATTACTAATGTTACAAAAAGAAGCTATAGCCGTTGAAAATTACGAAAGAGCCGAAAAAATAAAAACATTATTAGAAGAAAAAAATCTTAATAAAGTATCAGCTAAAAACTCAATAGAAAATGTGCATTTATCAAAATACGTAGGAAAAAAATATGGTAAAACACAAATATATTACCTTATGGGATTTAAATCTGCTACCGGAAGACTAGGTAAAACTATTAACGAAAGTGGATGGAATGGAAATTATGGTTCAGGAATTACTATTGGATTAAAAATACCTGCTTTTAGAAATTTCTTTAAAAACAGAAAAGGATTTGTTGGTGGATTCGATATAGCTTTTAATACTTCTGGAGTAAGCTTAGGTTATACCTTCTCAGACAAATGGATACCTTTTATGTTTCCTCCACCAATTAATTTTATAGGTGCTATAGAATTTGATAACGATAGCTATTTAATGACTTTTGGATTATCAGGTGGTAGCTTTTTTGATTATAAAGTGCCTAATTCACAACTAAGTTTTGGCTTTTATTACAGATTAGGTTTAAGCTTTATTTCTTACGACTACAATTATCATAAAACTTCTTATTACAACTATCCAAGCACAGGTAGAGCAAAAAGTATCGCATTTCGTAAATATTTTGGATTTCATTTACAATTTGGAAAAATACTAACTAATGTTGGTTTTGAGTGGGGACGTACTTTTAACACTACAATAAAAACAAATAATAACATTTATTTTAATGACGAAAATATACCTACAGGAATGTTAGATTTATCAATTGGTTTAATTTTTTAAAAAATATAACTATGAATTTTAGAAAAATAATATACATAATAATATTGCCAACTTTACTATTTATAAGTAGCTGTGCAAAAGACAGTAAATATATTAAATATTTACAAACTCAAATTTATAATTGTAATTTTGAACAAAATGAAGCAGAATTTTTTACCTTTGAAGATAAAAATAATGACGAAGTAACTTGGAGTGCTGTATGTGAAAACATTGACGATTATAATAATAATGAATGTATAGAATACTCAGAAAATTATAATAAAAATGCTGATGATTGGGCTTTTACACCAGACGAACAAATATATTTAAATGCAAATAGTGTATATAATCTATCGTTTTCAACAAAATGTTCAGACAATAAACACTCTGAAAGAATTGAAGTTAAATGTGGACAGAGTCAATCTTCATCATCAATGAAAATAAGTATTATGGAAGCTACAACAATAAGTTCTGAATCGTGGAAAACATATACTAATAGCTTTAGCGTTGTAAATAGTGGATATTACTATATAGGATTTCATGCAATTAGCTATGCAAACAAACGCGAGTTATTAGTTGATAATATTAAAGTAACAAAAATTTATTAATAAACTATGAAAACTAATATATTACTAATTATTATTATATTATTTGAAGCAAATGTGTTTTCAAATAAAATACAAACTTTTAATAAAGTAGAAAAAAAAACTAATTATAACCTTATTTTAGAAACATCAGCAAGCATATCAGATACATCATCTGAATATTCAAATAAAACAAATGCTGAATTAAAAGTTTTATTAAAAAATGCCATTAATAATGAAGACTATGAAACCGCTGATAAAATTAAAACTATTCTAGATGCACGACCAAAACAACAACAAGGAACAGCTGCTAATACAAATAGTGTTGAAAGCAAATCTATTTCACATATTAAAAAAGGAGAATTATTTATATGTGGTACATTTAGTATTTCAACTTCTTCAAAAAATAAAGAAAGTGAGCATAATACTATACGCTCAAAAGATGGTATATATTCCAAATTTAATTTTGTTTTAATACCACAAGTAGGTATTATGCTTTCTAATAAATTTGCTGTAGGTTTAGGTATAGGGTTTAACTATTCAAAAACAACAACTTATAACGATATTGGCTTTGCCGGAATATTTTTCGATAACATAGAAAAAGAAAGTATTTTTTCTTTTTTGCCTTTTACTCGATATTACATACAAGCAGGAAAAAATGCATACTTTTTTGGCGAATTTGAAATGGGAATAGGTGTTGGTTCGTATAAATATAAAAAATTAAATAGTACAGGAAATGGTATTGAAGACGGCGATCCAACGAAGAAGATTCAATTTTCAACTGGATTAAATATCGGTTTTAATTACTTTTTAAATAAAAAATGGGCTATTGAAGCTAAATGGGGTGCTCTTTCATTTAGTTCAAGTTCGTATAAAACAGAAGGTGTTGTTAATTCAAATCCTTATTATGATATAAATAAATATAAAGATTTTAATTTCGGTTTCGATTTTTCATCAATTAGTTTTGGTTTGAGAGTATTTATATAATTGATTTAACTTAAAATACAATATTAAAAAGCTCGTTTTAGCGAGCTTTTTAGTTTTTATAACTTTTTTATCTTTTGTTCGTCTATTTATATATAAATAATAATATAAATATGAAATTTACAATATCGTTATTAATTTTACTTATCAGTTTATCTATTTTTTCACAAGAAAAAAAGTACTTTCAACAAAAGGTTAATTTTAAAATTAATGTAAAACTTGATGACACATTAAATATGTTAACTGCTTTTGAAGAAATTGAATACATTAATAATTCGCCTGACACTCTAAAATTTATATATTTTCATTTGTGGCCAAATGCATATAAAAACAATAAAACAGCTTTTGTAAAACAAAAATTAGAAAGTAAAGATACCGAATTTTTTTATGCTGACTCGGCAGATAGAGGTTGGATAGATAACTTAGATTTTAAAATAGACAACAATACTGCAAAATTTGAATTACTTACAGATAGTATCGATATTGCAATTCTATACTTAAATAAACCTTTAGCACCAAACAGTAAAATAACTATAACAACACCATTTAAAGTAAAAATTCCATATACATTTTCACGTTTGGGTAATGCTAAACAAACTTACCAAATAACGCAGTGGTATCCAAAACCCGCTGTTTACGATAATAGAGGTTGGCACAAATTTCCTTATTACGATATTGGTGAATTTTATTCAGAGTTTGGTAATTATAATGTAAGTATAACTTTACCCGAAAATTATGTTGTTGGAGCAACAGGAAATTTGCAAACAAAATCAGAAATTGAATTTTTAGAACAAAAAGTTAAAGAAACAAAAGAAAAAAATATATTTCCAAAAAACGAACCTATTCCAAAATCATCACAAAAATTTAAAACTATTGTTTATACAGAGAAAAATATTCATGATTTTGCTTGGTTTGCCGATAAACAATTTAATGTAATAAAAAGTGGAGTAACATTGCCAAATTCTTTTAAAAGAGTTACAACTTGGTTAATGTTTCCAAACAAGCAAGCTAAATATTGGCTAAAAGCCGATGAATATATTAACGATGCACTAAAATATTATTCTCTTTGGAATGGCGATTATCCGTATAAAAATTGTACAGCAGTACATTCATCATTAAGTGCAGGTGGGGGTATGGAATATCCAACAATAACAATTATTAGCGATGTTTCAAGTAATAGGGAGTTAGAAAATGTAATAATGCACGAAGTTGGACACAACTGGTTTTATGGCGTTTTAGGATTTAACGAACGTCTTTATCCTTGGTTAGACGAAGGTATAAACTCATTTTACGAATTGCGTTATATGAATACAAAGTATCCAAACACAACTCTAGGTGAAAGTATTGGAATAGGAAAAATAAAAGCTTTTGGATTTGATATGCCAAGTAAATACTCATATTATTTAACATACTTATTTACAGCACTTCGTAATTCAGATCAACCAATAAATACCACATCAAATGGTTTTTCCGATTTAAATTATGGAGCAATTGTTTATCATAAAACAGCTTATGCATTTAATTTTTTATATAATTACTTAGGCGAAAAAGAATTTGATTCTATTATGCAAAAATTTTATCAAAAATGGAAATTTAAGCACCCTTATCCCAGTGATTTACAAGCAGTTTTTGAAAAAGAAACGGGTAAAGATTTATCATGGTTTTTTAATGATATTATTGGTACAAAAAAGAAATACGATTATAAAATTACTAAAATCAAAAAAAATAAAAATGACAGTACATATACAGTACGTATTAAACGTAAAGGCAGTATTTCAGCTCCTGTTTTATATTCTCTAATAAAAAATGATACTATATTAAGTACCGATACTGTTTTTTTTAAACAAAAGAAAAAAGACATAACAATAAATTCAACTAATTTTGACAGAATTACTCTTGATGCAAATTTTAATAGTATAGATATAAACAGAAATAATAATTCAATAAAAAGAAAAGGATTATTTAAAAAAGCTAATAGATTAAAAATTACATTTTTAGGAGGAATTGACAAGCCTCAAAATTACGAAATATATTGGTTGCCACTTATGGGTTATAATAATTACAATAAATTTATGACCGGTTTATTAATTTATAGTAATCCGTTTTTTATAAAAAAATTAGAATACCGTTTTGCACCTATGTACGCTTGGGGAAATAACGAATTTGCCGGAAGTGGTCGTGTAACTTATAATATATTGCCTTATAGTGGTGTATTTAACACTGTTAAATTAAACTTTGGTGCCGACCAATACAGTTTAACAGATAATAAAAACTGGCAGAAATATAAAGTGGGAATTAATTTTATTTTTGATAGAAAAAATTACAGAAAATCAGTATCTCATAATATAGAAATAAACTCTGTTTATGCATCAAACTCAGCATACTTATTATATGGTGAATCACCCGATTATAATAAAATGAATTTATTTATAAATTTAAATTGGAACTATTCAAATTCAAGAATATTTAACCCATATTCGTTTGCTTTTAAAAGTACAGTACATAAAGATTTTGCTAAAATATCAGCAGAAATTAATTATAAACTATCATATTCTGAAAAAAATACTGGATTTAATATACGATTTTTTGCAGGTGCCTTTTTGTATAATAATTCTAACTTAGGTATGTACAATTTTACGCTTAATAGCAACGATGGTTTAGCCGATTATCAATACGATGATATTTTTGTTGGACGTAGCGAAAATTTTGGAAATCAGAATTTTTGGTCACAACAAATGACTGGTGGTAGAGGTGGTTTTGCTATTTATTCTCCATTAGGTTCAAACAAATGGCTTAGTAGCTTAAATTTAAAAACATCGCTTTGGTTTAAATCTCCAATAAGATTTTATGCTAACTTTGGTACATACAAAGGTGCCGGAAAAGATTGGGATTTAAGTGAAACCATTGCTTGGGAGGGTGGTGTAGAACTTATAATAATAAATAATATTTTATCATTTTATTTTCCTGTAACTTATTCTAACGACATAAAAATAACTAACGATTATTATACAAATAATTATTTAGAAAAAATTAGATTCAAACTAACATTAGTAAATCTAAATCCTTACGAAAAAATAAGAACTATAGAAACCTTATAAAATAAAAAAGCAGGATTTTTCCTGCTTTTTTATTCGTTATACTCTATTAATTAAAGGCTTTTTTCTTCATTAAATATTTTGCTAAAGTTTTTGCTCCTTTAGCATAACTTTCTCCAATTCTACCACTAGCGTCAAAATCGCCACCAAAACTACTTACACCAGGTGCATTTTTAGAATCTATTTTTAATAATTGTTTACCATCTTTATCTTTAAAAATAGCATACCAACTTACTAAAGATGGCTTTTTCATTATACCAACATTAAAACCAGGCTCAATAAAATAAGTATGTATTACCATTGTAGCATCGTAACTATCAAGAGCAACAGATGCAACAACATCTTTTTTGGCTACACCTTTATTAAATAACTCCTCAAACTTAGGTGCATAACGCGATTTTCTAGCGTTTTTCCAACCATTTTCCCATTTATCACCCTCTCCAGGATGTTTTTCTTCATATTTTGCTCTTTTTTCTGCAATATAATCAGCCTCAGTCATTTTTCCTACACTTAAGTTGTCGTCATAAACAAACTCTAGTTTAAACTTTTTAAGACCGTTCAATGCCTTATAATCTCCTTCTAGTTTAGTTAGTTTTTGTGCAAAACTACTCGATAAAAATGCTATAAGAATAGCAAATAAAATTGTTTTTTTCATTGTAAAAATTTATTTATAAAAATTAAAATTTATTTTATTCATCAAATTTACTATTTTTTGTTGGAATAGTACTACTTAAAAAAAATTTTTAGAAAAAAATTTGTATATTACAACTCATTAAAATTTAAATTATATGAGATTCAAATTATTATTAGTTTTAGCGTTGTTTACTTTATTGTCATACGGTCAAAAAAAGATTGAAGTAAAAGCATGTAAAGAAAAGTTTTCAGTAGGAACAGTTGATGCTTATACCGTTAACATTTATGAAGCAGATGTTAAATACGTAAAAAAATCTTGGAAAAAGCTATTAAAAAATTATAGCGGTAGTGTTAAAATGGGTTCCGAAATTTTTGCCGACGATGTAATGATAAAAAGAATGTCTGATAATACTGTTGACGTTTATACAAAAATAAATGAAAAGAAAGATGGTATTGTTGAAATTAAATGTGCTGTAGATTTAGGCGGCGTTTTTTTATCAAAATCTTCACACCCTCTTAAACACAAAGAATTTAAAAAAATATTAAAGGATTTTACAATAAAAGTAAGTAAAGATGCCGTTAACGAAAAAATAAAAGATGAAGAAAAAGTTCTTAAAAAAATTGAAAACGAGCAAGAAAACTTAGTATCTACTAAAGAAAAACTCACCAAAGAAATTGAAAAATACAAACAAAAAATTTTAGACAATGAAGCAATTATTGAGCAAAATTTAAAAGATCAAGAACAAAAGAAAAAAGATATAGAAGCTCAAAAAGTAGTAATTTCCGGTTTGAATGATAAGGCAAATGCTATAAAATAACTTTATTCTTTCTGCATACACCAAACTAATAAACGAAATATTTGAATAGAATATTACCATAACAACTTGTATACAAGTTAAACACTATTTAAAAGTTTAGATAATTAGCTCTTATAAGAATTAAATTTGAACCGAATTACCTACCGGTTAATGTCTTTAAGTTAAGAATTGTATCGTCATTGCTAACGAGAAACGAGGGTGGTAATCTCCTAAAATTAATAAGATTGCTTCGCCACTCTTCCTTGCCTGTCTGCCAAAAAGCAAGTAATAACGCTTAAATTATAGATTTTACCTCTTAACTTAATGATTTTGACCTACCAGCTGCAAGGCAAACTCATACTTTTATATATTTTACAAACGTAGATACTTCGCTTTGCTCGTATGACAGCGTTTGATTTAAATTTTGCGATGAACCAAAATGATTTTGTCGTTCTGAACATCGTGAAGAATCTATAATATAAATAATACAATATCTTATCAATTAATATTGTAGAAATTTAAGAAAAATAGTATGAGTTTGCCCTATATCGGAATAGATGTACATTTAAAAAGTTAAGTAGTAATACCAATAATATAACCAAATGACATATAAAAGCCTCATCTTTTTCCTTTCTTTTTTACATAAAATTAATTCCGTATCTATTGATATGCAATGAATTTTATATTCAAACAAAGAAAAAATATT
>Ga0256827_10000052_pt1 | contig 57711 bp, 38 predicted proteins | sample CV84metaG_FD_185977 | JGI IMG/M metagenome (GOLD analysis project Ga0256827, IMG submission 185977) | Hydrothermal vent microbial communities from East Pacific Rise, Pacific Ocean - CV84 | ecosystem: Environmental > Aquatic > Marine > Hydrothermal vents | place: Pacific Ocean: East Pacific Rise... | reverse complement strand
TTAATTATTATTTTTCATCTTTTACAGGCTCTTTAACTAAATCTTCTTCATATCCATGAATCATCTCTTTAAATAAAGCTAAAGGAGTATGACCTGTAGTAGCCAGATACATATGTCCAACAATAAATAATACAAAGAATGCACCAACAAGTACATGAATAATTAATGCAGTATGAACACTTGCACCACCAAACATAAGTATAAACCCTGTTATCATCTGAGCTGGAAGTGCAGCAAACATCACACCATTATAAGCAACTTTCTGCATTGGATTCATTCTGTTATTTGGCCCTACATGATAAGGGTGTTTGTTAGTAAAATAAATATCTGCAATATAAAATTTAGCTTGCTTAAAAATACTCAAAGGATATTCATCTTCTTTTTTAGGTAAATATAAATGGATTCTTCCTGTTACTATCATATAAGCAATCCATACAACAAAATTAATGGTTACAATATATCCAAATAAATGATGCATAGTTGAAGCTGATTCCATACTTCCAATTATAGAACCAGGCCAGTGCATACTAATTCCTGAAATAGCAAGCATTACCATTGAAAATGCCTGTGTCCAGTGCCAGATTCTTTCCATTAGCGTAAACATAACTACATTCGTATTTTTCTGTGTTTTCATAATTACCCCTTACTATTTCTTTTTGATGCAAACATTATTCTTAACAATCCATGACCTAAGATACCTAAAATTGTTGCAATAAGTAACATAATTGCATATTTATCAAACTCTTTATTAGAGGTATCTGTTACCATCATAAAATGCTCTTTTGGTAATTTCTCTTTATCAAGAACAATATTACCATCAACTATCTTAGCTAGTTTAGTATCGCTAATACCAGGAATAATTATATCAATATCTTCTGTAGGTACATATCCTAAAATATTAGTATTTTTATATAACTCTGATTTAGCTTTACTGTTATGGCAACTTTCACAACTCTTGGTTGCCATTTCTTTAGGCATTACATTATGCTCAAGTGCTACAGGAAAAGAAATTAATTTTAACTTAGGCTCTTTAACTCCTGCTTTCTTTAATAACTTAATTGCTGTTGATTTTTTACTATCACTATCAAAATTAGCTTCTGTTACTGATAATTTACCATCTTTATTACCATCAAAGGTTTTTAACATTTCGGAGTTTAGCTTATCACCAACATAAAAAGCTTTTTTTAATACTTTAGCATCTACAAAATCTTTACCATCTTTCCATACTAAAAAACTTACCATATTAGCTGGTTTAATTTTGATGTTTTTATCACTCTTACCTTTATACCATAAATGCTCTGCTGTAAATCCAACTATAGATTTACCTTCTCTTCCAAGGTAAGTTATAAATGGTTCACTATTCTTATTAAGAACTGCATAGTTAAAACTTTTTGCTGTAAACATATCTCTTTTATTAATATGACATGTTTCACAACTCATTTTATCCATATGATTACTAGTTGCAGGAAGCCAGCTACTGTGCTTTGCTACATCATCTTTATGACATTCAATACAAGTTTTTACTTTAAAATTAGCAACATTTTCATGTCCTTTAACTCCAAAATAGCTATCCAGACTTCCCTTATCTATTAAAATATTTAAACGACCAATATAATCAGTTGTTTTACCACTTTTATTAGGCTCGGATATATGACATTTAGCACAACCAACATTTTTACTTGAATGTACATCAAAAACATAATCTTTACTTTTTTTATCTTTAATATTCATGTGGCTCTCAGATACTTTTAGTTTACTAAATATCTGGCCACCTTTTAATATAGTAGAATTATATTTAACATCTACAAATGGTAAAATACGCTCTGGCTTTACAAGCTCATTATGTTTAACTCGAACACCGGCTTCCTTATGGAAATTAACCTTTTTCTTATTCTTTTCAACATGTTTTTGAGTAGCATGACCATGTTTCTCGACCACATGTTTTTTTTCAACATTTTTTTCTGTATGTTTGATAGTAGTGGTATGTTGTGTTTCCTGTTTTTTGGTTACAACTTCCTGTGTTTTTATTTTTGATTTAACCTGTGTTTCCTTCTTAGTTTCAATTTTCTTTAAAACAGGTTTAGATTTTTTAATACCAGCTATTTTGATTGTTGTTTTTAAAGGTTTTATTTTTTTCACAACCTTTGCAGGAGCTTGATTTCCATAAACAAATAACGATAAAAACATAAATAATATAATATATTTCATTCTATTCTCCTATATTTCCCAATGCTTGTCAGGTAAACCAATATAAAAAACTTTAGGATTCATTCCAAACTCAGGATGAAGATGTTTAGCTTTACCATCTTTTACTAACTTCGTAAATTTATTACCCTTATTATCTAAATCAAAGAAATTAATAGCATCTCCAATACAAGTTGAAGCACATGCTGGCTCTAATCCATCAGATAATCTATGCTGACAAAAATCACATTTATCAACATGAGGTACCATATGACGAGCATAATCCTTGGTAAACTTCTCTTCACTCATCTTAATATCTTCATCACTGTAAAAATATCTAGCATCATAAGGACAGGCATCCATACATGCCATACAACCTATACAAGCTTCATAATTAACAAGCACTGTTCCGTTATTATCCACATAAGTCGCAGCTGTAGGACATACCATCTCACATGCTGGCTCTTCACAGTGCTGACAACGATTCTGAGCAAAGAATCTCATCACTTTAGGAAAATTACCACTCTCCTGACTATCTATCTTTAATCTCCACTTTCTATCACTCTGGTCTGCCCAGAAAGGAGATTGATTTTCTACAGAACAAGCTGCCATGCAACTCTTACAACCAAAACACTTGGTTAAATCTATTACCATTCCATATCTTGCCATTTTTATCTCCTTAATTTACCTTTTTAACTTTAACTGTGAACTCCTGTGAACGATACGCTGCAGTAACAGTATCATGATTTGCAGGAATTAACTTTCCTATTCCAGGGCCATTTTTATAACTTAACTTTAATTCAGGGCTAAATCCACCTAATGAACTATTCATAAAAATAGTATCCTCTCTAATCAATTCTGTCACATCAACTTCAGCAATTTCCTTATATCTCTTGCCTACTGTAGTAATTTCTATTTTATCCCCTGTTTTTAAACCCATCTTATTTGCTCTTTTTGTATTTAACCATACTCTTTTAAAGCTTTTTGGATCTTGTTTAATTAAAGCGGATAAAACTGGATTTGCAGAAGAAGAACCTGCATGACCAACTAGTGCAATCTTTCCATACACAAAGAAAAACTCATCATCTTTAATTTTAAATTTAGGAGCGGCCTTTTTATCATCTTCCTTTCTAAATGAAGGACCATAATATCTAAAATTTGGACTCCATGAAATATGAGCTCCTGCTTTTTTAGATACTTTAGCAAAAGAAAAGGGCCAAGGTTCAACTCTTCCTGAAGGCGTTCCCATTGCCATCTTTCTAGGCATATTTTCATGTTCTAAAAGATGATGCTGATCTTCTAAAAATACAACTCCATCTTTATTAAATTTATTTTTTAATTCTTCTGGAGTCATTTTAGCTTTTTTAGCTTTTCTATTAAAATCCATTGCAAAAACAGCATCTAAATAAGGAGTATTACTACCTTTTTCTTTAAATTCAGTAATTTTTTCTGATAATTTTTCAGGATCTAGTTTTGTCATACCTGCAAACTTTTTAACATGTTTTTTAATAGTACCCATCGCCTCGCTCATTCCAAATAGAATATCAGGTAATGATTTTGTATCATATAAAGGCTTTATTGCAGGAAATCTTGTTGCATAAGCACCATCTAATGAAGGTCCATTCATAAAAACAAATGCTTCATGTCTTTCCAAATATGTTGAATCAGGTAAAATAACATCAGAAAACAAAGCTGATTCAGATGGTAAAATATCAGCAGAAATAACTAAATCCATTTCTTCTAATGATTTTAACGCCTTTTCTCTTGGATAAAAATTATTTGCATAGTTTGCAGCATTAAAATACATTGCTCTTACTTTGTAAGGCTTACCCTTCCATTTTAAATTACCATCAATTGCCTCATAAAGACCATAGTCAGTAAAAAATGGCCTTACAGGTGCAACTCCACCTGCTTTTTTTACTTGTTTTGCCATTGCATAATTAAATGCAGGATATCCATGATCATATCTTTTATCGCTTCCCCATACTTTTGGATTTCCAAGCCACTTCATTATTCCAAATTTTTCATAAGGCTTTGGTTTTCTAAAACCATTTTCTTTAACATCTTTTTTATATTTTAATTTACTCATCATACTATGGCGAGCATGAGCAGACTGAATCCAGCCACCTTTTTTATCAATTCCACCTAATAGAGTTTGAATTGCAGCCATTGTCTTTCTTGTTTGAACCATATTTCTAAATCTTCCGCCACTCCAGCCAATATCTACAGCAGCAGGTTTAATTGTTCCCATTTTATGATAAACTTCCTTTACAGTATCAAGGGGTAAATCACTCTCTTTTGATGCCCATTCTGGAGTATAGTTTTCTACTTGTTTTGAAATAATTTGAAAAAATGTTTTTAATTTTAAATCTTTTGCTTTCTTTCCTTTTGGATATTTAAAGTTTTCAATAAAATCACTAGGCATATCTGCAATAGTTAAATTATCAGGTAATTTTAAAGCAGGCTTAATCTTATTACCTTTAATATCTTTTAAATTACTATTTGAAAACCCTTTAATTCTTACAATTTTCTTACTTAATTCATCGTATACAAAAGCATATCGAATAACTTTTTTAATAACTTTTTCACCTTTTTTTATTTCTTTTTTCTCTAAAAGAGGTTTTACATTTCCTTTTTTACTTAAAGCAATAAAAGGAAAATTACTATATGATGTCATAAAACCTTCATCATATTGTTTATTTTTAATTAAACTATTCATCATTCCAAGAAAGAATGCTAAATCAGTTCCAGGCTTAATTGGAAGCCACTTACTTGCTTTTGAAGCTGTTTCAGAATGACGAGGGTCTAAAACAACAAATTCACTTCCATTTTCCAGCCCTTTTTTAAATCTAACAGCACGACTCGTTGACATACTCGCAATTCCACCATTTGTTGCAGAAAAAATTCCATATTTAACATTTTCCCAATCAACTAAAACTTCATCATGAATATTCCAATTACCAATAACACTATCAATACCAATATGACCAGTTGTTACACAGTGCTGAATTGGTGCAATTATAATATTTGGAATTTTGTTCGCATCAAAAAACGAAAACGAAAATGGCTTATAAAACACACATGAAATCCATGAACAAACAGGAGCCCATTCCCAAGGCTGAATATTTTTTTCTCTTACAGTATCTGCAATATATTTAAATGCTTCATCCCATGTTGCTTTTCTAAACTTCCACTCTCCCCTTTTAGAACCTTTAATTCTGATAAGTGGTGTTTTTATCCTATTTGGGTCATAGGTTTGAAACATTCCAGCTTGTCCTCTTGCACAGATTTTACCTCTGTTTAAATCAGAATTTGGATTGCCATCTATTTTGGTAATTCTTTTATTTCCATTTTTATTTATCTTAACATCAACTAAAATACTACATGATGTAGAACAGAAATTACATATAGAAGGAATCTTTTCCGTTGTTATCTTCTGATTAACTGATTTTGCATTAATTTTTTTAGGTGTTAAAAATGATAACCCTGCACCCAGTAATGCTGTTGTCTTTAAAAAATCTCTCCTTGTAAACTTCATAGAAACTCCATAACAATAAAGTAGCTCTCTTAACCATTTTCTTTCCAATTTTGGAGAATCTCAAATTATAAACATCCATTTCACATAAAATTAACAAAACAATACTTTTTTCACAAAATAATAAGTATTACTTATTCTAACAAAAAGTTTTCATGTAATATCTATCTACATATCTAATTATTTATTATTAATGTTGCTCATATAATGTTGTAACGTGTTGCATCGTTGCAGCAATGTCACAAACACTTGATTTTCTAGAGGATTTATAGAGTATTAAAATTACATCATTCCTGGCATACCACCCATACCACCAGGCATACCCATTGGAGCTGATTCATCTTTTTTAGGAGCGTCAACAATTGCTACTTCAGTTGTTAACATAAGACCAGCAACAGATGCAGCATTTTGTAATGCAGTTCTAACTACTTTTGTAGGATCAACAATACCTTCGTCTAACATATTTACATAAGTATCATTAGCAGCATTATAACCATATAATTTATTATCATTTGTTAAAACTTTATTTTTAATTACGGCTCCTTCAACACCTGCATTTTCTGCAATCTGACGAATTGGCTCCTCAACAGCTCTAATAATTAATTTAACTCCAGATGCTTCTTCATCTTCAAGTTCTTTAACAAGTGTTTTAAGGTTATTAATTGTTCTCAACAACGCAACTCCACCACCAGGAACAATACCTTCCTCAACAGCAGCTCTAGTTGCATGTAATGCATCATCAACTCTAGCTTTTTTTTCTTTCATTTCAGTTTCTGTAGCCGCTCCAACTTTAATTACAGCAACACCACCACTTAATTTTGCAAGTCTTTCTTGTAATTTTTCTTTATCATAATCAGATGTTGATTCTGATATTTGAGCTTCAATTTGAGCTTTTCTATTTTCAATATCTCTTTCATCACCATCACCATTAACTAAAACAGTATTATCTTTAGTAATCGTAATTCTCTTTGCCTTACCAAATCTTGACAAATGATCAGCAGTAGCATCATCAAGTTTATGACCAAGCTCTTCGCTAATTAAAATTCCACCTGTCAAAATAGCAATATCTTCAAGCATTGCTTTTCTTCTATCACCAAAACCAGGAGCTTTAACAGCAGCAACATTTAATACACCTCTAATTTTATTTAAAACAAGAGTTGCAAGTGCTTCACCATCAATATCTTCAGCAATAATAAGTAATGGTCTTTGAGCATTCTGCATATTTGCTTCAAGTGCAGGTAATAATTCTTTCATATTAGATATTTTTTTATCTGTAATTAAAATTAGTGGTTCTTCAAATTCAATAACCATTTTTTCATTATCGGTTACAAAATAAGGAGATAAATATCCTCTATCAAATTGCATACCTTTTACTAAATCAAGTTCAGTTTTAAAACCTTTTGCTTCTTCAACAGTAATAACACCATTTTGACCAACTTCTTCCATTGCATCAGCAATAATGTTACCTATTTCAGCATCACTATTTGCGCTTATTATTGCAGTTTGTGCGATTTCTTTTCTTCCTCCAACAGGAGTAGAAAGCTCTTTTAAATCTTTAACAACAGATTCAACAGCTTTATCAACACCTCTTTTAACAGACATAGGATTCATCCCTGCTGTTACAAGTTTAATGCCTTCTCTGTAAATAGCCTGAGCTAAAACTGTTGCAGTAGTAGTTCCATCTCCTGCAACATCAGCAGTTTTTGAAGACACCTCTTTAACAAGTTGTGCGCCTAAATTTTCAAATTTATCATCTAAGTCAATTTCCTTAGCAACAGTAACACCATCTTTTGTTACAAGAGGAGAACCAAACCCTCTTTCTATCATAACATTTCTTCCCTTTGGCCCAAGTGTTGCCTTTACTGCATTTGCAAGCTTGTTAACACCTACTAATATTTTTTGTCTACTATCATCTGAAAATAAAATTTCTTTTCCCATTTTTACTCCTCCTGATTATTCCATGATTCCAAGAATTTCATCTTCTCTCATTAATAAATATTCTTCACCATCAACTTTTATATCATTACCAGCAAATTTACCAAATAAAACCTTATCTTTTACCTTTACAGTTAACGGTAATACTTTACCAGATTCTGTCACTTTACCAGTACCAAGTGCAACAATTACACCCTCAAGAGGTTTCTCTTTTGCTGTATCAGGAATATAAAGACCTGATTTCGTTCTTTGCTCAGCTTCCACTCTTTTTACCAAAACTTTGTCATACAACGGTTTAAAATTCATATTGCCTCCTTCATAAACAATTTAAGCAAAGATATAATAAACACGATTTTCGATTTTTCAAGAGTTTTTTTTATTTTTTTTATTTTTTAATTAATTTTTAATCTTAAAAAATCCTTGTTAAAAAATAAAAAATAATATATTCTAAAATTTTTAGGAGCAATAATGAAAAAATTAAATCTTATGATAAATTCTGAAGTAGGTAAATTAAAAGGAGTTATTATTCATACTCCAGGCGAAGAACTTGAAAACATGACTCCAGAAAATGCAGAAAAAGCATTGTATAGTGATATATTAAGCCTTTCTGTTGCATCAAAAGAATATGCTCAATTTAAAGGTGTTTTAAAAAAACTTGTTGAAAATGTTTTTGAAGTTAAGGATTTGCTTATTGATATTTTAAAAAATGAAAATATCAAAAAAGAATTAATTGAAAAAATATCTGAAAATGAAAATTTAGAGTATATAAAGAAAACCTTAATCGAAATGGATTATAAAATTTTAGCACATACTTTAATTACAGGGCTCCCACTAAAAAGGAATACTCTAACTGATTACCTAAAAGAAGAAAGATACAGCTTAGTTCCATTACATAATTTATTTTTTACCAGAGATGCTTCTGTAAGTATTGGAAATGAAGTATCAATAAGCAAAATGGCAAGTAAAGTAAGAGCAAGAGAAGCAATAATAATGGAAACAATATTCAAATATTCAAGTTTTATAAATACTAATACATTCCGTCCAGATTATGATAATAATAAGATAACGCTCGAAGGAGGGGATTTACTAATTGCAAGAGAAGATATATTATGTGTAGGAATGGGCCCAAGAACGACTGCAAAAGGAATTGATTTTATAATTGAGCACTTTAAAAGTAAAGGCATAAAAAAACATATTATTATTCAGGAATTACCAGATACTCCAGAATCATTTATTCATCTTGATATGGTTTTTACATTTTTAGATAAAGATATTTGTATGATTTATGAGCCAGTTATTTTAAATGATAAATACAGAACAATACATATTGATAACACAAATGATAAAGTAATAATAACAGAAGAAAAAAATATTTTAGTGGCTTTAGAAAATCTAGGAATGAAATTAAATCCAATGCTATGTGGTGGAGAGGATGATGTATGGCACCAAGAAAGAGAGCAATGGCATAGTGGTGCAAATTTTTTAACTCTTGCTCCAGGAAAGATTATTGGATATAGCAGAAATACACATACTATTAATTATCTTGGAAATCATGGTTTTGAAGTTATTAAGGCAGATGATGTAATCAACGAAAATATAAATCCTGATAAATATGATAAATATGTTATTACAATTCAAGGTTCAGAGCTTGCAAGAGGTGGTGGTGGTTGCAGGTGTATGAGTATGCCAATATTAAGAGAAGATATCTAATTAATCAGTATTCTCTACAACTAAATCATATATTTTTGAAGTTAATTCCCTCTTTGTATTTAATAAAACAATAACTTTTTTATCTTTCATCTTTCCTGAATACAATTTATTGGTGCCTTTAAGTGATTCTTTCAAAAAAAACTTAATTGCTTTTAAAAATTCTTTAGCATCATTTTCAGAATCCCATTCAGTTATTAAAATAGCAGAATATTGATTGTCACATTTATAAACAAAAACCCTGTCTCCATTCCAGCCCTCTGCATCTTTAACCGAGGTTTTATCAATCATGTCATTTTTAAATATTGTATATAAAAAAGCCTCTCCAAACATAGATTTCTCAATATATTTACAACCATCTAAAAGTTTTTCCTTATTCTTTAGTTCAATCTTTTTAGGTAACTCATTTTTTAAATATTTATCTACATGTAATATTTGCTCTGTTGAAACAGGAAGTCTTTTATAAATCTCATCAATAGCTTTCCAGCCTCCTTCTGCTTTAAAATATTTCAAAAACATCAAGCCTCTAATATATGGAAAGATCATTATACTCATCATTATTTGAGGATATTTTGAATATTTATTAAAAGCTTTACTAGGGTTCATTGCCATAGATATATTTACAATAAACTCTAGCCCAGGTATTTTATCAAATGACATACTACTTTTTCTTTTTATAACAGCCTCATAATCTAACATTATTGCAGTTGCTTCTCCTTCTAAAATAGATGCTACAGCTAGTTTTTTATCAGGATTTGAATTATCTTCTGCCATCATTTTTTCCATAGCTGGATAGTTTTGTTTTTGAACAGCATGAAATAATTCATGAGCTAAAACGATTTCCTGTTGAGCCATTGGTAACCAGTCGGCAATATACATAGTATTATTTTTAGGATTATAATATCCTGCAACTTCCTGTCCTAAAACAGATTTAATTGCTTTTTCATAATCAACATCTTCATTTATTAAGCCCATTAATTTTAAAACTTCTTCCTCTGCTAAAAACTGATTTTCCTTATATTGATTTTTGATTTCAGAATCAAGATATTCTATTACTGCTTTTTTAGATGTCAGAGCTTTTTTTACTGTTAAATTAGGTTTTCTCTCTCCATAAGAAGCTATTTTTAACATAATTTCATCTGCTTTCTTAAAAATATCTTCATTTGATTTTTTATTTACTTCTTTTGAAAATATAGAAACTGATAATAAAAATAATAAAACAAAAAACACCCTAAACATAATTACCTCTAAAAACTTAATATCAGACTATCATTTACTATAAAATTATTCAAGTTTGATTATTTTATTATTATACCGAAATAAAATAAGAGTTACTAATAACTAAATTAATTATTTAATTTATTGATTTTTTTGTTATAGTGAAATATCAAAGGAGGAAAAATGATTAGTGAGAAAAAACTATTTAAAATATATCTTATATTATCGGTCTATATTATATCAACAGCAATTACACTTGGAGCAATTGGTTCTTATTTAGATAATGAAACTCTTCTAAAGTTACATCCATATATATTTTTTATTGGTTTTGGTAATTTATCAATATTGATTTTAAATAGATATTTAACAAACTCCATATATCCTCAATTAAAAATAACACCCAAAACAAAGATTTTATATATTATAAATATTCTAATTGCAGTTATACTTATAAGCTTAGCAGTAATTTTTAAAATACCAATGCTAAAAACAACAGTAGGTGTAATGCTAATGATATCATCATCTCATGCAATTTATGAAATATTTAAATCACTTAGTATTGCTGAAATATGGAAAGATATATCAGCAAGGTACTATATTTTTGATGTTATATTTTTATTAAATGCAGCATTAGGTCTATTTGTATTAGGCTTAAAGGAACAATTTCCTGATTTTTCATTAATTCCATTTTTTATTACTGAATCATCATATTTTTTAGGTTCATCATTTCCACTATCAATATCAACGATGGGATTTATCTATTCGTATAGTATTCAGGATAATAAAAAAGGAATGGTAAGAAAGTTCTTTGATTACTGGTTTTATATTTTTGTTGGAGGGGTATTACTATTTTTAGTACTAATACTCATGGATTTATATCTTGGAATGATGCTTTCCAGTAACATCCTTATTGCCGGAGTTTTAATTATATTCTTAATTATATTAAAATTTCTTGTAAAATTTTACAAGAAAAAATTTAAACATCCTACATTTTTATTTTTACTTTCAGGTGTTAGCTTATTGCTTTTAACAGGAGTTTTTGGAGTAATGAACATATACTATTTGCAAGGTCGAGAATATGGAACAAGATTAGCAGAAATTAATATCTGGATTTATAAATCACACACTCATGCAGCTCTTTTAGGATGGATTACCCTATCTTTTATTGGAATGATTTATGCAATTTATCCAACAATACAAAAAAATAATTCAACAAAGGAATTACAGGAAGGCTTTAAAAAAATTCTTTCAGATAAGCAATTAAAACTTGGTTTTATACAACTTTTTGTTGCAGTTTCAATGATAATAGTAATAGAAATAGGTTTTTACTATAACAATGCAATTACTTTATTGATTTCAGGGCTTATTTTAAGTTCTTCTGTTAGTTTTACAATTATTAATCTTGTTAAAGGAAAGAAATATTAAGTGATTTAACTTATTTCCAAACTAATTTTGAACGAATAATTTTATTTCCTCCGCTTAATGGATAATATGAGACATATAGATATAATTCTCCATTAAACTCATTGATTTTACCATAGGAAATACCACAGATATCTGTTCTTTCTGCATACATAATTGTATCAGCTACATCTGAATATGAACTAATTGCACTTTGAGAACGACGAATTTTAATTCTCCAATCGCTTGAACCATCGTTTAAATTTTCATGGCCAGGTCTTACACATCTATAATAATTTGCCCCATTATATAATAAATAATACATTCCATCTTCTAGTATCCAATCTGTTTGGTCTTTGTTATTACACTCCTCACCAACACAATTTATATTTGCCTCTGAAGATAACAGTACTGTTCCTGTAGTTGAATATTCAGAAAGGTCATAATAATTATCAATTTCCATTCCTCTTACATAAGTAGATTCATCACCTTCTTCTTGTCCCGTACTAGAATCATCTACTACGGTCCATGAAAGATATCTATTCTGAGTAGTAGCTAATGAAACTCCCGTAGATGCTGATTTATTTTCACCATTCATATTATATCCCTTAATAACATTTTTAGGATAGCTCCATGTTTCAAGTCTATTTGGTGTTGTAGTATAAGACATACATAAATTAGCTCCACCAACTCCATCAATATTATTACACTCAAAAGTCATTGTATATCTTTTCGGACAAGTTAAATGGTCAGGTACAACATGTGGGTCATAAAGAGTTAATACATTTTGAGAATTTTCAAAAATTAATCCTCCATATTGGGTAAAGTTAATACCATCAGTAGATGTAGATGTTATAATATTAAATTTTTGAGTACTTTCATTATAAACTCTGTTATAAGCATAATATGTATTAGTTTCTTTATCATAAATAATTGATAAGCCAATATCCCACATCATATTATAACCTGCATTATCTTGTACTGAAATATTTACTGTAGTTGAATCATTTATTGACTGAAAAGAAGCATTACCCGTAAATAAATCTTGTAATAATGGAGTTCTGTTATTTAGCCCTTTACCATAAGAGTAATACTCTTTATCACAATTTGTATTATAATACTCTTCTGATTCTATTAATATATGATAAAATTCATACCATGTAAATCCAGAACCTGTCCCATCATAATTTTTTATTCGTCCTGCCCAATAATCAATTTCAGAGTCATCAGGTATTCTCTTAAAAACTAACTGATAAGCTCTTTTTATCATTTCTCTTTTATCTTTTAAAATTGCAGAATTTCCAACCTCATCTGTTCCAAGAAAAATTTCATAAATTTCACTTTCAGTTATTACTCCCAATTCAAGTTGTCTTTTCCAGTAATTAAAGCCTGAAATATCATATTCTCTGTTAAAAACAATGCTGTAAGCATATTTTAAAAAATCAGATGGACTAATCATTACTATTGGAGCAGTAGTATTTGGAGTTGTAATTCCACTAATAACAGTATTATCAACACAATTACCATTTTTCAACCTATATCCTTGAGAACAAGTACAACTGCCACTACTTTCATCACAAGCTTCATTCTCTCCACATCCACCACAACTTCCACCACAACCATCATCTCCACACTCTTTATCATCACAATTTGCAGTACAATTATCAACACATTTACCTAAACCTGTATCACATGTTTCACCATTACTACAACCACCACAATCAAGAACGATTCCACAACCATCATCAATAGCTCCACATTCTATACCTAAATCAAAACAGGTTGAAGGAGTACAATTTGTTACACATTTAAAATCAGAACAAGTTTTATCACCTCCACATTCTCCACAACTTCCAGCACAACCATCATCCCCACATTCTTTATCATCACAATTTGCAGTACAGTTATCGACACATTTCCCTAAATTAGTATTGCATAATTTCCCATCACTACAACCACCACAATCAAGAATATTACCACAACCATCATCAATAGCTCCACATTCTATACCTAAATCAGAACAAGTTGAAGGAGTACAGTCTACTACACACTTAAACTCAGAACAAATTTTATCACTTCCACATTCTCCACAACTTCCAGCACAACCATCATCTCCACATTCTTTATAATCACAATTTGCAGTACAATTATCAACACATTTTCCTAAATTAGTATTGCATAACTTCCCATCACTACAGCCACCACAATCAAGAATATTTCCACATCCATCATCAGTTCTACCACATTCTACGCTTAAGTCAGAACACATTGATGGCATACATCCTTCTATACACTTATTATCCTTACAAATAAGCTCATCATTACATGTATTATTAGGTTTACAACCACTTCCAAGTTTACCTAAATTACTTTTATCTATAGTATCAGAACATGATATTAAAAATAAAATAAATATTAGAAATAAAAATCTTTTATTAAGTAATTTATTCATATTCCCCCAAAAGTCACAAAATCAAATTAATTTTAACACTATGAAAAAAAAAAATCAATTCCTACATTATATTTAAATCAATCTTTTCAGTATTTCTTCCAAATGCCGATATTTTATTATAAAGGGGGAAAAATGAAGATTTTTATAATGTTCTTAGTTTTTTTTATAGTTTCCTGTGGAGAAAACACAGATAGTAACTGTAATAATAGTTGTAAAGTTTTTGAAACATGTATTAACGATGAGTGTATGTTAATGGAAGGAGCTTGCTATAATGCAAATGAATGCCAGCCATCTGAAATATGTGATACAAACTCAAACCAATGTATTAACAATCCATGTAATTCATGGGAGGAATACATTAATCAAACCTGTACTTTAAGAGCTGGAGCTTGTAATGACAATACAGATTGTAATCTTGGTGAAAACTGTGTAAGCCATAAATGTACTGCAATACCAGCAGACTGTAATGGAATAAAATGTTCGAATCATGGAAACTGTCAAATTGCAGTAAATGTAGCTATTTGTAATTGTGATAATGGTTATCAGGATAATGATGACAATCTAACATGTGAGCCAGACTGTAACCTTGTAGGTAATTGTGGAGCAAATGCCGTTTCGTGTGATGACAGTACAGGAATAGCTGTTTGTACATGTGAAACTAACTATTACGGAAACAATTTATATCAATGTGTAAGCCCATGTGAAACAATTACCTGTAACAATGGTACATGTATTGCTGATGGAGTAACTCAAAGTCATTGTGAATGCAATACCGGATATCATGATTATAATGGTGAATGTTTAGCCGACCCTATAAAAGTAAGTGTTGGAAACTATTTTACATGCTCTTTATTAAGTGACAACAAAATAGTTTGCTTTGGTGACAACAATCTTGGACAACTAGGAAACGGAACAACAAATAGCAATAGTAACTTTAATTTAACAACAGTTATAGATATAGATAATGCAGTGGATATTTCATTGGGAAGAGAGCATGCCTGTGCATTACTTGATGATAAAACGGTAAAATGCTGGGGAAATAATCAATATGGACAATTAGGTAATGGTAATTTTGAAAGCAGCGATTCTCCTGTTGAAGTCAGTGATTTATCAAATGTAGTTTCTTTAAAAACGGGAGCATATCATAACTGTGCATTACTAGAAGACCAAAAAGTAAAATGCTGGGGAATGAATATATATGCACAACTTGGAAACCGAGAGTTAACAAATAGGAATAAACCCGTTTATATTGTAAAAGACTTCACTTTAGTTCCTCTTGAAAACATTTCTTTTATTACAGCAGGTGGATTACATAATTGTTTGCAACAAACCAATGGAGAAATATGGTGTTGGGGAGCAAATGGTAATGGTCAACTTGGAAACAACAAAGACTGGCAAAATTATCCATCATGCAGAAACAATAATTGCAGAGATGCAAAAGAAATTCAGCCTATAAATATTACACAACTAGCAAGAAATGAAAACAGAGAAATATTTAATAATACAGATAAATTAATTACAGAAGGAAACTTTACTCTTGGAATAAAAGGAACTGATCTTTACTTATGGGGTGAAAATTCATTTTATCAATTAGCTGCAGAACAAACAGAAAACCAAATAATTCCACCATTAACGCCTCAATTAAGTGACTACACTGATGTTCAACTTGGCGGAAGCCAAACATGTGGCATAAAAGATAATAAATTATATTGTTTAGGAAGGAATTTATTTGGTGAACTAGGGGATATAAATATAATAGAAAAAACAAGTACAATGATTGAAATATCAAATTTAGAAAATTTAACTCAATATTCTCTTGGAACTAATCACAATTGTGCAATTACAGAAAATAAAATTAAATGCTGGGGAAGTAATATCAGGGGGGAACTAGGAATAGATAATGAAATAATTAAAAACTCAGATATTGTAGTTGAAGTTTTAGGTTTTTAGGTTTATTCCGTAAATTCACAAATAAATCTTTTTTCATTTTTATCATCTTCATCATTCCATTTTCCAGAAGGATACATTTCAGCATGATTTTCACGATCACCATTACCAGCAACACATCCAATAGAATCAACACAAGTATTACTTGGTTCACCATTAAGCCAGTTATTGTAACTAGACTCATCTCCATTTATCCAATGCCATGGAGCACTATTTGTATTATCCGTTTGATAATATCCAATCCAGCATTTACCATTAGCATTATTCTTAATGAAACTATTTTCATCTACATCGTTAATGGAAACAAGATGCCCGCCATAATTAACACATTCTGATTCAGAATCATTCCAGTTCTTCATAATAGAATTACAGAACATATATCTGTGTTCATTATAAATTTTTCCGAAACAATCACCTGATGCACAAGAAGAATTAGCTTCTCCATCATCTTTATTATCAATTATACCATCACAATTATTATCTTCACCATCACAAATATCATTATCTTCTTTTAGAATACAATATGTTTCATCGGAGCTTAAACATGATATATCAGTATCACAAATCCATGAACATTTAGGAGTAAACCAATAGCCACCTGCAGGTTTACTTTCATCAAAAACCCATGTTGCAGTAACTAGTGAATTAGTGTCTTCTATTGCATTTTCAGGTAAGTCATCTCCATTAGATTCACAAGATGTATTTTGCGTATTAAATACACAAGATATAAGATCTATATCTGGATTTGTAAACAAATGAAAACCTTCATCACATTCCCACTCACATTCAGCTGCAGTTTCCCAGCCATTCTCTTCAGTCCAGTTAATTATAACAGAAGTTCCAATATCACGATAATACTCATCAGGATGATCAGTACTTGGAGTACAAGGTATATCTTTTGAATTCAGCACACATTCACCTTCTTCACAATGAGAATCATCAACACATGTTATACCATCACAGTTTTCATCTAAAACACAGTTTCCACCTTCATCATGATAACCATCATCACATAAACAAGTAACTAAACCATTCTCATCAATTTTACAAACACTTCTATTGAGCTCATCTGTACAAAAATCTGGCCTACAATCTGAAACACAACTATTATCATTATTACAATGAAATCCCTTACTGCAATCTCCACACTTCAAAGAACTTCCACAACCATCATCAACTTCTCCACATTCAGCATTAATTTCATCACATGTTTTTGGAGTACATACTTTAGTTTTACATAAATGTTCCTGGTTGCAATACTCTTTTACTGGTTCACAATCGTTATCCGTACTGCAAAAACCTGGTTGAGGATGACAAATACCGTCTTTATAGCTACATTTTTCCCATAAGTTAAGGCATGTAACTCCAATACATTTATCTAAAATACATTTATCATCAATGCAAATTAAATCATTTCTACATGTATTATTATCAAAGCACTTATCTCCTTCTTTTCCTAAATTAAGCTCATCAACAGTTGATGCACAACTAAAAAGGACAAAAGAAAGCAAAAGAATATAAAGTGATTTCATTATAATATTCACAATAACTCCAGAATTTTCTTTTTCATATTTTATTCAGCAAACTCACAAATAAATCTTCTATTACTATCTTCATCTTCATCATTCCACTTACCATTTGCACGAATTTCTGCATTATTTTCATAGCTACCATTACCGTTCATACATACGCGACTAGTACAACTATTACTAGGTTGTCCATCATCCCAACTTGTATGAGTATCACCACTTCCATCTGTCCAAAACCATGGATCATCGTCTGAATTACCATTTTGATAATATCCAATCCAGTGGTTTTCAGAAATATTATTTGTAATAAAAGTATTTTCATTATTATCATTAATAGAAACTAAATATCCTCCCTTACTGGTACAATAAGAGCTGGAATCATCCCAGTCCTTTTTATTACTACAAAACATATATCTGTGCTCATCATAAATTTTACCAAAACAATTAGCATCTCCACAAGAAGAATTGGCAGTTGTACTGTTTTCTTTATTATCAATTATACCATCACAATTATTATCTTCACCATCACAAACATCATCATCTTCTGTTAAACAAGATAAGCCATCTGAACTTAAACAAGAACCAGCATCACAAGTCCATGAACATTTAGGAGTTAGCCAATAGCCACCCTCCGCTACATTAGAATCAACAATCCATGTTTGAGTAACCAATTCAGAAGTATCTTCTATTGCATTTTCAGGTAAGTCATTTCCATTAGATTCACAAGATACATTTTCATTTGTATTAGATATACAGGAAATAAAGTTAGTGTCTATATCTTCAAATAAATGAAAATCTTCATCACATTCCCACTCACACTCAGCTGCTGTTTCCCAGCCATCAGCTTCTGTCCAGTTAATTGTAACAAAAGTTTGAATATCGCTATAATGATCATCTGGATGGTCAGTACTTGGAGTACAAAGTACATCTTGGGAATTATCAGTACACTCATTTTCTTCAAGATGTTGGTCATTATTACAAGTGATAGCAACACAAGCACTTCCATCTTCACTTTCTGTATAACCTTCATCACATTCCCAATCACAATTAGCAGGAGTACTCCAGCCATCTTCATCAGACCATGTTACCTCTACTTGCTCTACTATAACTATTCCATGTTCAGGTGTTACACTAGTACATTCTACCCAATCGGAGTTTTCGGCACAACTACCATCAGTTTCATCACAATGTTTATCTGTACCACAATCAACATTAAAACAATTTCCATCAAGAACACATGCTGCATTATCAAGATGATACCCCTCTACACATGAACAGGTATAACCTGTGCCCGTTACTCCACAAACCGTTTTATTTGTTTCTGTACATGGATTACTATCACATGGACTTACACATTTATTGTCTTCACAAGTGTATGCTTGTTGACATTGATGACACTGTAAAATAGATCCACAACCATTATCAATCTCTCCACATTCTGCACCCTCAGTAGCACATGTTGTTGGTGTACACTCTGCTTCACACTTATTTGTACTATCATTACATGTTCCAGTTACACAAGTACCACAATCTAATTTATCTCCACAACCATCATCAATCATTCCACAATCTGCACCTATACCCTCACCAGCACATGTTGTTGATATACAACCTGATTCACACTTATGATTAGAATTACAAGTTTCTGTACCTGTGCAATCATCTGAAGATGCACAAAATCCACTTTTGGGCTCACATACCCCAATATCTATATTACATTCTTGCCATTCTGTATCACATTGAGAATCACAAGGGTCCTCTTCATCATCCGGAACACAAAAACCATTATTACAAGTTAAACCGCTTCCACATTCTTCAGTTTTCAATTCAAAACAAGAATCTTCATTATAATTTCCACATATTTGATATGATTTTCCATCATCAGAGCATTTTCTTTCACCATAAATACAATTAGTTTCAGTACACTCGTTATCAACACATTCCTTATTTTCACAGGTTCTTTTACCACAACTCTCAAACACTTCTTCAACAGCATTTCCATCTTTGTCATTATGACATGAATAAATAGAATTGTCCTTACAGTAAATTCCCTCGCTCTCACAAGGAGTTTCTTTTTTAGAATTACCCACTTCGTTATCACAAGAAACAGCTAATAAACCAAATAATATTAATAAAATTAAATATCTCATAAACCCTCCAAAACAGTAATAAATATTAACTCATTATTAAATATTAATCAAGTAATCTTATTTTTGTAATATATTTATTTCAATTTTATTTTTTAAGTTTACAGAAATCTCTCCATTTAAATCTGTCCTATAATAATCTATATTTAATTCATTGAGTTTTCTTAGTGTTTCAGCATGTGGATGATGAAAACGATTATTTTTTCCACAAGAGATTATTGCGATTTTAGGTTGTAGAGTTTTCAAAAAATTAAATGAACTAGACTGCCTTGCTCCATGATGTCCCAGTTTAAGAAGAGTTATATTTTTTATATTTTTATGTTTTTCCATAAATAATTTTTCTCTCTTATTTTCGGAGTCACCTGTAAATAAAAATTTATAATTTTTATATTCAAAATAAGTAATAATTGAATTATTATTATCTTCTTCAAAATTATTTGATGGAAAAAGGGTAATGTCAATATCAGAAATTTTAATTATCTCTGTATTTTTTATTATTTTATAGTCAATATCACTATTATACATGTTTTCAGGTAATTTAACCGAAGAAATCACAGTTTTTATTCTGTCTTCCTTAATTAAATCATAAAAACCTCCAAAATGGTCTTCATCTAAATGTGTAATTATTGCGTAATCTATTTTTTTTATATTAAAGTAATCCAAATGAGGTATTATAACTTTTTTACCATTGTTCCCTCTTAATTTAGAACCAGAATCAATTAAAATCGATTTATTATTTTTAGTTATCAATATTGAATCTCCATTTCCAACAGACATAAAGTATATATTTAAACCACTTTTTTCTCTATTTACTGGAAATAAAATAATAATAAAATAAAAAACTAAAAGTAAAGATATTATTTTCCACTTTTTTATAAATAATAAATAGAAAATCAATAAAATAACTCCAATAGACAAAATTAACTGAATTGTATTTATAGGATTTATAAAAAAATAATTTCCAGATAATAAATTGGTTAGAAATTTAAAAAAAGAATAATTAGAATCAATAAAGAATTCAATTTTAAAAATTATTGAAAACAATGAAACAGGGTAAATTATAAAAGAAAAGATTGGTATAAAAATAAAATTAAAAATTATCTGTCCTATAGAAATTTTATAAAAAACGAATAATAATATAGGCATTGTAACAAGAAATACAGATATATTTACAAGTAAATAATTCAATAAAAACCTATAATATTTATTCATTTCCTTAAAATAAACTTTAATAATTTTTATTGGTATAAAAAAAGATAATACAGCTAAAAAAGACAAATAAAAGCCAATACTTAAAAAAGCAGAATTATCAACTAATAATATAATTAATGCTGACAGTGCCAATATATTTAAAGGATTAAAATTCTTTTCAAAAATTTTTGACAATGAAAATAAACTTATCATTATTACAGCTCTTGTTGCAGATAATGGAAAACCTATTAATATTAAATAAAAATTAATAAAAATAATAGAAAATATTAATGACAACTTAAATATATCAGTTTTAATAATTACTTTAAGAAAAATTCTTAATAAAAATAGAACCAAAAAATAAACAACTGAAAATAAAATTACAATATGAAATCCTGATATTGCCAAAAGATGAATAATACCAAGTGAAAGCATCTTTTCTTTTAATTCTCTATCTAAATATGACTTATCTCCCATTAAAATAGATAAATAGAATCCACTTACCTCTCTGTTTTCAGAAAAATTGATAATCCTGTTTTTAAATTTAACTCTAATATTTTCAAGTAAGTTTTGATTATTTTTAGATAGTATTTTAATATTTCTGCTATACTTAATTTTCATAGTATAAAATATCTGTTTTCTTTTTAAATAAAGTTTATAATTAAATGCACCATAATTCTTAATGCCATCAGGAATTAAAAGTTTTCCTCTTAGCAAAACTTTATCACCTTCATTTAAGTTAATATCAGAACTATTTTTAAATTTAATAATTCCTTCTATATTTAATTTCTTCTGTTTAATATAAACATTGCTTACAAGAACATCTCCACCCTCAGACCACTTCCTATCTATTTTATTCCTGATTATTCCTTCAATTACAATATATTCATTTAATAAATCATATTTTTCCAGCTGAAGATTATTTAATTTTGGATATAAAAATAAATTAGCATTAAACATACCTAGAAAAAGAGCAATTAAAAGAGTAACTAAGCCATATTTTAATTTTACTATAAATAATATAAATATAACTAAAACAATTATTAAATTATGAAGATTAAAGTATAAAGAAACAAAATGACCAAAAATAAAAAGCAATACGAATACCGGAAACGAAATAATTACTTCTGTTTCTTTTTTATTCCTATTTAAAACACTCAATATTATAGCTCTCTAAAATCTTTAAAGTAGCATTATAACTTAATTCAAGCATTGCTTCCATTTTTTTTTCATTAATGTTTTCTATTATAGATTTTAATTCGCCTTTTTTATATGGATTATAATAATAACAATTTATATTATTTTTAAAAATATAGTCTATTCCCTTTATCTCTCTGGATATAATCAATAAATTCCTACTTAATGCTCCTTCTAATAAAACAGTTGGAAATCCCTCTATCTGTCCTTTTTGTGAAACTGACGGAACGATTACAATTCCTGAATTATTTAATAAAACTTCCTTTTTCTTTCCAAAAACAGAACCTGTAAATTTTGCATAAATATATTTTTTTTCAAGCTCTGATTTTAAATCACCATCCCCTGCAACTGTAATATTTATATTTCTTAATGAACTCAATTCATCAAGCATTAAGTTTAAGCCTTTTATTTTTACAATTCTTCCTAAGTATAAAATATTTTTTTTATTATTTTCTCCATAACTTTTTTTTGCCTCTACGGGCATTGGTTTTAAAATAATTTTTTCTTTATTTAATTTTTTATTAATTAAGTTTTCAAACCATAAAATATGTTCAGTATTTACAAAATGCAACTTATCAGTATATTTATTTAAAAACTTTGTAAAAAACCTGAGTTTTTTATTTTTTAATATCGTTATTCCTGCAGAATGTATAATATTTAAATGTTCTATATCTTTTTTTATAAATTTTATAAATGCACCAATTATTCCTGTTGGAAATGCCCAGTTGGTTATTAGTAAATCACCTTTATTTAAATTTTGATATACAGTAATAGATGATTTAAGAAGCCATGGAATAGCTAGAAGTGATAAAAATGGATTAGAATTTAAATTATCAGGTACTCCCTTTAAATAAAATAAATTTTCAAATTCAACAGGAGCATATTTAATTCTGATTATTTTAATATTTCCCCATTCTTCGTATTCTAAAGAATTTTTTGTATGTGGGGCAATCACAATTGATTCAATATTAGAATTTTTTAGATAATTATATACAAATAATCCACTGTAATCATTTATATTTTTAGGAAATGAAGTTGTTAGTATAACTTGTTTCATTTATTTAAAATGTTTTAAAATTTCTTTAATATACACTATTTTTATTGGTTCTAAAGTACTTTTTTGTTCTTTTGTTAGTTTTGCATCTGCTTTTAACAAAATCTTTAGTAAATTATATATTAAAGATTCATTTCCTGACATTTTATAATGACCAACTTTATCTTTTGTGTATAGTGTAAATAATTTATCCTTTTGTGGAACAATTAAAGACGGAGCATACTGAAAATAAGATAAATTCTTTACATTTTCAGGGTTTTTTCTTAATTCTTCTAAAAAATACCATTCAAAATCTTTAACGATAACATATAAAAAATTTGAGCCCAAATAAGTTTTTATATTTAGTTTTTTAAATAACTCAGGAAAATGTCTTTTATAGAATCCATATTTTAAAAGATGATATTTTTTTGTGAAATTCAATAATTTTATCTTTCTAAGATCTCTTTTAGAAAAATTTAATTTAACATTTTTTAAATATTTATAAAATGTTATCCTTACAGGATATGGTTTATTCTTTATAATAGAATAAATAAAATAAAATTCTTTTTTATTTATCTCCGTTTTATTTATTAAAAAGTTTTCAACAATTAACAACCTGTCAATAGACCTTAATAGCCTTCTTTCCTTACCATAAAAATACAAATAAGTTTTAAATACAGGTATAATTTTTTTCTGATAAAACTGAAGTTTATCTTGCTTACTACTTAATTCTTCTTCATCTTCATCTTTTAATTTCTTTCTTCTTTTTAATTTTTTATTTTTTTTCTTAATTTTTCTAATATCTTTTTTCATTTTCTTAATTAATTTAAAAGTATTTTTATATAATTTTGATATTTTTTTAATATCTTTATTGCCTGATGAATAAAGCTCGTTATTTAAGTAGTTTAAAAGCTTTTCTTTATCATTAATATTACTACTACAAGAGTCATCTTTACAGTAGTCTTCTTTTTTTAAAATAAAATTTAATTTTATAAAATCAGAAAGAGCATCTATTTTCAAATAATTCTCATAATCTTCTTCTGTAAAATTATAATTTAAGGCATAAAGAATATAAAATGCTTTTATTCCAGAACTATCTTTTGCTTTATAATAATTTTTTGCAATATATTTTAATATATTTTCACTATCCTGAAACTTTAATAAAATAGATAGAAATTTCTTATCCAAATTAATATCTTTTGGTTCTTCTATTGAAAATAACAAATTAAAAGTAGCAATAATTCTTTTATATTTTTTAGGGATTTTTTTAATTAAAACACTAGCTTCATTATTATTAATTCCTTTTTTTAAATATAAAAGCTCAATATTATCAATAATAAACTGTGGATTATTGGTTAATTCTTTAAACTTTAGTTGATATAGTTTATTTAGTTCTGCTGACTCCTTTACCTTTTCAGGCTTACCCTCACCACATGAATAAACAAATAAAAATAAAAATAAAAACAAAAAATACTTCATTTTAATAATCCTAATTACTATCTGTATCAATTTTAAGAACAGCTAAAAATGCTTCTTGTGGTATTTCAACATTACCAACTTGTTTCATTCTTTTCTTACCTTCTTTCTGCTTTTTAAGAAGCTTTCTCTTTCTACTAATATCACCACCATAACACTTTGCAGTAACATTCTTTCTAAATGCCTTTACAGTTGTTCTTGAAACAACTCTTGTTCCTATTGCTGCCTGAATAGCAACTTCAAACATCTGCCTAGGAATAACTTCTTTCATTTTAACAGTAACATCTCTTCCTCTATAATAAGATTTATCCTTATGAGTAATAAAACTTAGTGCATCCACTTTGTCACCATTAATTAAAATATCAATTTTAACCAAATCAGATTTCTGATAACCACTTAATTCATATTCAAAAGAAGCATACCCCTTTGTAATTGATTTAAGTTTATCAAAAAAATCAAAAATTATTTCACCAAGAGGCATTAAAAATGTAATTTCAACTCTTGTTTCTCCAATATATTCCATATTTTGCTGAACACCTCTTCTTTCAATTGCAGCCTTCATAACATTTCCAAGATATTCACTTGGAGTCATTATTCTTGCCTCAACAAAAGGTTCTTCAATATGGTCAATATCTTGAATTTGTGGCATTTTTGCAGGATTATCAATCTCTATTGAATCACCATCTTTCATTACTATTTTATATATAACATTGGGTACAGTTGTAATTAAATCTAGGTCATATTCTCTTTCAAGCCTTTCCTGAATTATTTCCATGTGTAATAAACCCAAAAAGCCACATCTAAATCCAAAGCCTAATGCCTCTGATGTTTCTGGTTCATAGGTTAATGATGCATCATTAATTATTAATTTTTCCAAAGCATCCTTTAAGTTTTGATAATCAACACTGTCAACAGGGTATATCCCTGAAAACACCATCTGTTCAGGCTCTTTAAATCCAGGTAAAGGCTCATCAATAGGGTCTTTGTCACTTGTTATTGTATCACCAATAAAAACATCACTAATTTGCTTTATACTTCCAAGAACATAACCTACATCACCAGATTCAAGCTTATCCATTGGTTTCATATGAGGAGAGAAAACACCAACTTCAGTAACTTCATATACTGCACCTTTGTGCATCAACCTCATTTTATCACCTTTTTTAATTGTTCCATCAAAAATTCTTGACATCAACACAACACCCTTATAAGAATCAAACCATGCATCAAAAATTAAAGCTTTTAATTTTTCATCAGGAGTATACTTTGGTGCAGGAATATAATTAACAATTGCTTCAAGCAAATCTTCAATACCAACACCTGTTTTAGCCGAAGTTAAAACGGCATTATCAGTATCAAGACCAATCACTTCTTCTATTTCGAATTTAACTCTTTCAGGATCAGCTGATGGTAAATCTATTTTATTAATAACAGGTATTAATTCCAAATCGTTTTCAACAGCTAAATAAACATTTGCAACAGTTTGAGCTTCAACTCCCTGTGCAGCATCTACAATTAACAATGCTCCTTCACATGAAGTCAATGACCTAGATACTTCGTAGGCAAAATCAACATGCCCTGGTGTATCAATAAAGTTGAATGTATATAAATTACCATCTTTTGCTTTATATGGAATAGAAACAGCCTGAGATTTAATAGTAATCCCTCTTTCCTGTTCTAAATCCATTTTATCCAAAAACTGACTTTTCAATTCTCTTTGACTTAAGGCATCTGTAAATTCCAGAATTCTATCGGAAAGGGTTGATTTACCATGATCTATATGTGCGATTATACTAAAATTTCTTTTTAATTCACCTTTATTCATAACTACCTAACAAAAACAGTGTTCATTTTAACATAAATAGTTTTAAATGACAATCTTGAAATTTTACAATGGTTTAACTTCTTCCTTCCCAAGTTTTTTGTAATTAAAATTTAGTTTAATACTCTCATTTTCAACAAAAAGTTTTTCATAATAATTGATACTGCCTACTAGTGGAATATTAATTTTAACAGGAATTTTTCCTGTTTGTTTTTGAATAAAGCTACCTGAAACTGCTTTTTTAACAATGGCTCTCGCAGGAACAGGTGCAGGTGCAGGTGCAGCAACTTTTTTTGCTCTTTTCCTCTCTTTAACTCCTCTTGAAAGTGTTCTTTTTGGGCTGGGAGCCATTTCCATCATCATACTTGCCATAACAGGCTCAGGCTCATCAATTTCTTCTCCAAAACTATCATAATCTTCTTCATCATAATCATCATAGTCATCTTCATAATAATCATCGTAATCATCTTCCTGATAACCATAAGGATAATAAGGAGGCTCTGTTTTAAAATAATTTAGCTTTTCTATATTTCCTTTAAAGTTTTTATATTTAAATTTTTCAGGAAGATACAATTTCCAGTATAAATGGGATATTGTTATATCAAATACTGGTAATATAATTTTTATTTCTCCTGTTTTCTTCATGTTTTCAAAAGTTGATAATAATATAATTTCAATCCAGAAACTTTCTTTTGCTGAGGTAAACTTAGGCAAAGAAAGCATCATCTTCCCATCTTCTGACTTAATTGGTTTTACAGGTTTTCCTTTTATAAATGAAGAAAGAGGTATTGTATTATTATTTAACTCCATTTCAATAAATGGTTTATCATTATTTTTTATTTCTAATAAAATAGAATTTAAAACAATTCCTTTTTTTAAAACTACAGAGGTAAATATTGCATTTTTTATAACAGAAATAGGCATCAATACCTTTTTATGCTTAATTAGCTTTAATTCAAAATTATATGGAGTAATTAAATATTTTAATGCTTCTTTAATTTTCAAATTTTCCTTTAACGATTTAGGTACTTCATTAATATCAATCACCCTGATATTATTCAGGTTTATAAATTCCAAATCACTTACAGTTTTTGATACAATAACCAAATATCCTTCATCTCTTTCTGCATTTTTAATATTTAATGATGATATATCTATTAACTCTTCATTTAATTTGAGTTCCTTTTCATAATATATATCAAATTCATATTCTCCATCCTGCTCTTTTTCAAAGTATATCAAGGCAGTATTTTCATTATTATTTTCTTTAATATCATAATCTTTAATATTACTTCCTGTAATTGTAATAATTTTAGCATTTGTAATTTTAAATTCCAGCTTATTAACAGGAGTTTGGTATATATTACATTTCACTTTACTATTATAAGAAACAGAGCTATCTGTAATATCAATTATTGTTCTGGAATTTGAATGTATAATTGGAGGAAGTATTTTTTGCTCAGTTTTTTCTTCTTTTTTATTATTAATGTTTCCCCATATAATTTTAACAACTCTATCTTTAACATAAAAATCAACTACTTTTTCATTATTTTTAATTTTTTCAGAAATCCCCATACAAGAACTAATCGTATAATTATCATCTAATGGCAGTAAAAGCTTTATTTCAGAATTCATAATTGTAGCTAATTCTATATTTCTTAACTCTCCTATTTTTTTTATAGGGATTGAATATACAATATTAATATTATAATCAGATGCTTTTTTACTAAAAAAGCTATAATATTCACCATCAAAACCAAGAGAACCATCACTTACCTTTGTAGAAATAACAACAGCAGTATTACTTAATAGTTTTATTTTTATGAATTTATTTTTAAAAGTAGACAATTTAAGATTTAAATTTACTTCCATTATATTATTATTTATTGTTAATTCATATTTAGATTCAGTAACTAAATAATCAAATGGAGAGCTTTCTATATCACTCAATTTATCATTTTTAAATATTATATCTTTAAATTCATTAAAAGGTATATCTATTTTGCAAATATTTTTATTATCACTCATATATTCTCCAGTTATAAAGGCTTTACATTATTGGATTTAAATAATTTAAACCTTTCCGAATAATCAAATCCTAAAACAATTTCCTCATTACTAATAAAATAGCTTTCAAATAGATATAAATCACCCTGTTTAGGTATTTCAACAACCATAGAAGGATATGAATCCTGCATATTATTATATTCAACAGGAAAATCATCAAAATAATCAATTTTTTCGAGATTTCCTCTAAATTTTTTAAATTTATAATCATCAGGAAGATAAACATTCCAGTATAATTTTTTAACAGGAATATCAAGTGAACCAATTTTTATTTCAAGATAACCTGATTTCTTTATCTTTTGAGTTTCCAGATTAAATAAAAACTTAATATCAAAGGATTTTTCTCCATCACTACTTTTATCAATAGGAATCATGATAGAATTATCTTCTCCTTTTACAGGTTTTACAATATTATTGTTTACCGCAACAGATAAAGGACTTACACCTTCTTCAATAAAAAATTTTATAAAATTCTGGCTATTATTTCTAACTCTTAAATCTACCTGATTTAAAATCTTTCCATCTTTTAGCAATAATGAATTAATTACAGCATAATCAGCAATTGCAACAACAACAGGCAGCTCCTCATGTTTTATAATTTTAATCTTTAAACTATATGGAGCAGAGAAATACTGAAAAGCAAAAAGGCTCCCAAGTGAAATATCAGATTTTAATTCTTTTGGTAACTCCATAATATCAATTTTATTTAATTTATCTTGCTCTAATATAGATAATTCGATATTAGTACTACTGGATAAAGATATCTTTCCTGTTTCTCTATTTATTTTTTTTAATTTTATATAGGGGAGATATAATTCATTTTTAGTTAATTCATCTCCGATATTTAGGCTTTTTTCATAGGTAATAACAAAATTAAAATGGCTGTAAAGAGGCTCTTTAGTGTAAATAGTTACCTTACTTTCATTATTTTCTGTTTTAATATCATAATTTTTTATTAAATCATTATCTATATTTACAATTTTAGCATTAAAAACAGAAAGCTCAAAAGAATCAACCCCTGATTTATAAATTTTATATGCAATACTACTCTGACACTGAATTATACTTTCATTAACAGAAATTTGTGTTTTAATTTCTGAATAAACAGTAGCATTTTCTTTTTCAGTTTTTTTTCCTAACACATTTTTATCTTTTTTTGGATGCTCTTTTAATTGGGAAGTTGCTCCATCTGTCTCATCTGTTTTATTAGGATATTCCCATGAAATATCCTGCTTGCCATAAGGGATATATTGTGTCATATTAGCTTTAGGAAAACTAAGTTTTCCTGAAGCTGGAGCAAAAAATGTAAAACTGTTTTTTCTTTTTTCAGAATTAAAAGGAATATAAATATCAAATTCAAAATTTAAAATCCCTTTTTTATTTACCAAAATAATATACTTATCATTAATAAAACCAAAGTTAATATTTTTAGGAATAGTTTTATTAATTAAAACTGCATTTTTGGGTATTAAATCAAGTACCTGATAATTATCAACAAAACTTTCAACAATAATTTTCATATTCATAGAAATTGTATTATTTAAAATAGTAATTTCATATTCTGCCTTCTGAATTAAATTTTTTAATTCAGAAGGCTTTTTTACTTCTTCTTCTTTAAATAATTCTTTGAATTTATCAAGTGTAAGTGTAAGAGATAAATCAGGAGTTTTATTAATATCATTCATTATTTTTTTCATAAATCATCCTCAAAAAGAAATGCTTTGGCAGTTACTTTTTGCCAAATATAGACATTCGGCTATATTATCCTATTTATAATTGGTCAATTTTAATTGTATTCATCTGTTTTACATTACTGATTGGTACACCTGAAACAATAATGATATTATCACCTTTTTTAAAACCTTCATTTTTTAATAAATCTTCCATAATAATTTTAACAAGTTTATCAAAATTTTTTGGCCTTTCAATCACTTTTGCAAATGTTCCCCAGATAAGATTTAATTTTCGTTTAATATTTTCATCTAAACAATAAGCAATTATAGGAGACTGTGGCCTTACTTTACTAAGTAATCTTGATGTGTATCCACTATTTGTAAAACATGCAACAGCTTTGATATCAAGTTTTTGAGTAATTAAAGAAACTGATTCTGCCAGTGCAGACTCTGTATTTGATTCAAGCTCACTTAATGGTTTTGAACGATAAATATGCCCATTTTCCAGTATATTGGCTTCTGTATGCAATAAAATATCATTCATTACTTTTACAGTATGAACAGGATATTCTCCAACTGAAGTTTCTCCACTTAACATAACAGCATCTGTTCCATCTAAAAGAGCATTTGCAACATCAGTAACTTCTGCTCTTGTTGGTGTATAGTGATGAGTCATTGAATCTAGCATTTGAGTTGCAGTTATAACAATCTTTCCTTTACTATTTGCCTTGTTAATTAAAGACCTCTGAACATTTGGTATCAATGTAATATCTATTTCAACCCCCAAATCACCCCTTGCAACCATAATACCTTCAACTTTATCAAGTATTGCATCAATATTCTGAACAGCCTGAGGCTTTTCTATTTTTGCAATAATATATGGAGTTAAATTATGGTCTTTTATTACTTTTTTCATCTCCCATCTTAGTAAATCTATATCTGTTGCACTTCTAACAAATGAAATAGCAATATAGTCAACTCCAATATTTAAACCAAACTCCAAATCCTCCAAATCCTTATCTGTAAGAGCAGGTATTGAATCCAAATTTGCATCAGGAATATTTAATCCTTTATGACTACTTATTTCACCACCAACAATAACTTCAGTAATTAAACTATCTTTTTCCCTTTCAACTACTTCAAGGATAATTAATCCATCATTAATCATTAATTTCATACCAATATCCATTTCATCCACAATTTCATGATATGAAACAGAGCATTGTGTTTTATCACCTTCAACATCATCTCTTCTTATAATGAATTTACTACCTTGCTCTAGAATTACAGGTTTATCAAAATTACCAACTCTTATTTTAGGGCCTTGTAAATCAAGTAAAACAGCCACAGGATTATCCATTTCAAGAGCAACCTTTCTTATTCTATTAATGTACTCAGTTCTTTGTTTTTCATCTCCATGTGATGCATTTATCCGAAAAACATCCACCCCCTCCTTAATCAAATCCTTAATTGTCTCTTCTGCTTCAATAACAGGCCCCATTGTTGCAACTATTTTTGTTTTTGCTGAAAACATATTTCTCCTTTATTAAGTATTTTTATATAACCACCCTATTTTAAGCAAAGTTAATTCACTACTCTACTTTTTCACTATGTGAAAATATTTATATAAAATTATAGATATTTATTTAAAAAAATCCATTTTTTAATCAATATTACCAGTAAAAAAATAGTTTTTTGCAAAAAAGCAAAATAGATGTTATAGTTTTCCTTTTATTCTTGGAGGTATAATGAAGAAACTATCTACTATTATCGTATTGATATCAATACTGATATTTTCTTGTAGTGACCCTAAGTCAGGAGAGGAACAAGGAATTTCAGTTTCCCCAACAAGTTTACAATACTCCACAGTATATATTGGAGATTCTGAAATTCAGGAAGTTACTATTAGAAATATAGGAACAGCCCCTCTTGATCTCAATCAGCTGGAAATAGCCTATGCTTTTAAATCAGATTCAGAAAAACCTCAATCTGAAGAATTTACAATTATTAATGCGCCAACTCTTCCATATACGATAGAAGGAAAGGATAAATTAAAGATTAAAATAAAATACTCTCCAACAGTTATTACAAAATACGATGAAATAGCTCTTAGAGTTCATAATTCAATAACAGAAAGCCCTAAAGTTGTTGATATTTTTGTGTCTGACCTTAAACCTCAAATATCAGTTGCTCCAAATACAATAATATTTGCAGGAGTAGCAGTTGGTAGTGAAGTTGAAGCGTATGTATCAATAAAAAATATTGGAACCGCTAATTTAATTATAGAAAAAGAGGCTTTAATTCTTTCTGCTTCTGATAGTGTAAGTTTAGCTCCTTTTGAAAGTTCTGCAATTAACAACAATACAAATACAGAAAAGATTATACTTTGTGCTGATGGAGCAGAAGAAAATAATTGTAAAAAAACTTTTAAATTCAATGTAAAATATAAACCAGAAAGTGAAAATCAAAGAAATGGTGGTTTGAAAATAAAAAGTAATTCATTTACAGGAGATGTAAATATTCCTATTATTACATCATCCTCAGAATGTGTACTTAGTTTATATCCTCAGGAATCAGTAATTGATTTAGGAAACAGGAGAATTAATTCAACATATTCAAAAGTAATGGTACTAAAAAATAGTGGTTTAGCTAACTGTAATTTAGGTAATATTGAGTTAACAGAAAACGAAAGCAGTGTTTTTGCAATGGCAGACTTACCTGGTTTTCCAAAAGTATTAACTCCCTCTGAAAGACTTAACTTTAAAATTAATTTTACTCCAACAGAAGAGCATAGTTATAGTGGTAAATTTATAATTACAGGTAGTGATGCAACTTGGGAAGATGGCAAAAAAGAATTTGGAATAGTTGGAACAGGTATAATTGCTATGGGGCCAGTTGCAGTTTGTAACCCTGACTACTTTGAAGTAGAGCCAGCAATTGACAATGAATACTCACCTGTAAATAGTATTATTATGTTAGATGGCACAGGTTCTTATGATACAAATGGTGGAAGCCTAACATTTATGTGGAGTAAAATTAGTGGCCCAGAAGGAAGTACCACAAGACCTCAAACTCCAACACAGGCAAAATCAAAATATTTTGTAGATGTAACAGGAAGTCATAAGCTGAAATTAACAGTAACAAATGATGACGGAGAAACTGACAGTTGTGAAGTTGAAGCAATTGGTTTATCTTCTAATTCATTACATATAGAGTTATTCTGGGACAATCCATCAGATGTTGACTTACACTTAAGAGTACCAGATGGAGATAACGGTGACTGGGGTACAAGTAAAGATTGTTATTATGGTAACTGTACAACAGGTTCTTCAGGTGCGGGAATGCCATGTCAAGACCAACTAACTTGTACTGCTATGAGTGCAGGTACATGTCAAAATGGAGCATGTACTGGTGGAGAACCTCATCCTGATGGTTTGGAATGGGGACAGCCAGGAAGAGAAGATAATCCTCGTCTTGACAGAGATGATATGAGTGGAACAGGACCTGAAAATATTAACCTACAAGCACCATGGGACAGTGGAGATAAATACTATACAGTTGGAGTTGATTATTACAAAGCTGCTTCTGGTGGAACTACAGCATCAGTAAGAGTTTATTGTAATGGAGATATTCAATACAGTGGTACTGCAAACCTTGAAGATACAAAGTGGTGGTGGTATGTAGCTAATGTTAAATGGATTGGAGATGGTCAAGATGGTACATGTGGAGTAACTCCAATCAACCATGTCCAAAATCATAATCCATAAGGAATGATTAAACTCAATGAGGCTAACTTTGTTAGACGCAAAGAGTTCCTATTGAATTCCGTATAGGAAACTCCAAAACTCACTAGCGTGAGAACGACGCTTCTTACAATGTGAGTGCAGGTACTGTTTCCGTATAGGAATGATTAAACTCAATGAGGCTAACTTTGTTAGACGCAAAGAGTTCCTATTGAATTCCGTATAGGAAACTCCGAAACTCACTAGTGTGAGAACAACGCTTCTTACAATGATTAACCCCAAAACTAACAGGAGCATTTATGAAACAAATATTTATACTATTATTGTTGTCAATATTAATATTTTCATGTGGTACAGACAAAGATAAAGAAGAATATACAACAAGTGATAAAGATATTATTGTAACTCCTACAACTTTACAATATTCAACCGTCTATATTGGTAACTCTGAAATTCAGGAAGTTACAATCAAGAATATAGGAAACACTTCCATTAAAATTACAAAACTGGAAATACTTTATAATCTGAAAAACAATTCAGAACAACCTCAGAAAAATGAATTTACAGTTATTGATTCACTCAAATTACCTTTTATCGTTCAATCTAATGATAAAATAATATTAAAGATAAAATATACTCCAACAGTAGCAGCTAAATATGATGAGATAGTTTTAAAAATATATAATTCAGCTAGTAAAACACCTATATTTGTTGATATTTTTGTTTCTGACCTTAAACCTCAAATATCAGTTACTCCAAATACTGTTTTATTTAGTAATATTCCAGTAGGAAGTGAAGTTGAAGCAGATATTTTAATAAAAAATATTGGAACAGCTAATTTAATTATAGAAAAGGATTCTTTAATTCTTTCTGCCTCTGATAGTGTAAGTTTAGCCCCTTTTGAAAATTCTGCAATTAACAACAATACAAATACAGAAAAAATTATAGTTTGTGCTGATGGAGCAGAAGAAAATAATTGTAAAAGAACTTTTAAATTTAAAGTAAAATATAAACCAGAAAGTGAAAATCAAAGAAGTGGTAGTTTGAAAATAAAAAGTAATTCATTTACAGGAGATGTAAATATTCCAATTATTACATCATCCTCAGAATGTGTGCTTAGCCTATACCCTCAGGATGACATAATTAATTTGGGAAACAGAAAAATTAATGAAATATATTCTAAAATAATGGTATTTAAAAACAACGGACAATCAAATTGTAATTTAGACAACATTAAATTAACTCTAAATCAGGACAATGTATTTGAATTAACAGAATTACCTGATTTTCCTAAAGTATTAACACCTTCTGAAAGAGTAAACTTTAAACTTAACTTTACTCCAACAGCAGAACAGGCCTATACTGGAAAACTTTTAATTACAGGCTCTGATTCAAATTGGGAAAACGGTCAAAAGGAATTTCAACTTTCAGGAAATGGAATAGATAAAGTAGGTTCTACTATTGCTGTTTGTGATCTTGAATACTTTGAAGTAGAACCAGGAATTGATAATGAAAATACTCCTGTAAATAGTATAATCATACTAGATGGTAGTTCTTCTTATGATATAAATGGTGGAAACCTAACATTTATGTGGAATAAAATCAGTGGCCCAGAAGGAAGTACTGCAATACCTCAAACTTCAACACAGGCAAAATCAAAATATTTTGTAGATATAACAGGAAGTCATAAGCTCAAATTAACAGTAACAAATGATAATGGAGAAACTGATAGCTGTGAAGTTGAAGCAATTGGTTTATCTTCTAATTCATTACATATGGAGTTGTTCTGGGATCAACCAAATGATGTCAACCTTCATTTAAGAAGTCCAGATGGTGATGATAATTCATGGTTTACAAATAAGGATTGCTATTATAGCAATTGTACAACAGGTGCTTCGGGCGTAGGAATACCATGTCAAGACCAAGAAACCTGTACTGCAATGAGTGCAGGAATATGTCAAGATGGAGCATGTACAGGAGGAGAAGTTCATAACCCCGAGGGTTTAGAATGGGGACAGCCAGGAAGAGAAGATAATCCTCGTCTTGACAGATATGATATGAGTGGAACCGGCCCTGAAATAATTAACTTACAAACTCCATGGGATACAGGGGAACAATTTTACACTGTTGGAGTTGATTTTTATCAAAAAAATAGTGAAGTTATAAATGCAAGTGTAAGAATTTACTGTAATGGAGATATTCAATACAGTGGGACTGCAAATCTTGAAGATACAAAGTGGTGGTGGTATGTAGCTAATGTTAAATGGATTGGAGATGGTCAAGATGGTACATGTGGAGTAACTCCAATCAACCATGTCCAAAATCATAATCCATAAGGAATGATTAAACTCAACGAGGCTAACTTTGTTAGACGCAAAACCAAATAAAACTCCAAAATCATTTATAATTTTATTTTTTATCACTTATTCCGATTAAAAAGGGAAAGTTAAGTTAATTATTTGACTATATTTCTTAATTTGTGTAATAATTTAATTGTTTTTATTAGAGGAGTTTTATTATGGCTATTGTAAGAAGTCATGGCGAGACAAATGTCGGAAGAAAAAGAAAGCATAATGAAGATAATTTTTTGATTGATAGTGATTTAAAATTATATATTGTTGCTGACGGAATGGGTGGACATAATGCGGGTGAAGTTGCAAGTGAGTACACCATTAAAATTATAAGAAGAGAAGTCTTAAAAAATAAAGAAATTATTGTAAAGACTATTAAATCAGAGAAAGATGGTGGTCAGGGTGAACCTGAAGAAGCTATAAGACTTGTCGAGCATGCAATTCAAACGGCCTGTTATGAAGTCTTTCATATGGCACAATCAAATGAATCCAGAAAAGGAATGGGAACGACTGTTGTTGTACTTTTAATTGTTGGTGACAGAGCAATTGTTGCTCATGTTGGTGATAGTAGAGTTTATTTAGTAAGAAAAAATAAACTACATCAAATCACAGAAGACCACTCCATGGTTCAAGAACAATTAAAACAGGGTAAAATCACACAAAAAGAAGCAGAAAATTCACCATATAAGAATGTTATTACAAGAGCAATTGGTATCTACGAATATGTTCCACCAGATATCATTTATCTAGAACTTGCAAAAGACGATAGATTCATGCTTTGTAGTGATGGTGTTTATCCTTATTTTAATGAACCTGATTTATTACAGGTTTTAACATTAAAAAAACCACTTGACCAAATTTCAGAATTGATGGTAAACAGAGTTTTAAATGGAGGAGCACACGATAACTTAACTGTAATTATTGCAGAGATAGTAAATATCAATACAAAAGCTTCTCAAATGGAAATATCAAGTAAACTTGATATTTTAAAGAAGATACCATTATTTCAATATCTTGGATATAAAGAGCTTGTAAAAACATATAGTATTATTTCAACTAAAAAATATAATGCAGGTGATATTATTATTCAGGAAGGTGATATTGGACAAGAGTTCTTTATTCTATTTAAAGGTAAAGTTGCTGTATTAAAAGGTGATATGGAAGTCGCACAGCTAAATCCTGGTAGTAATTTTGGAGAAATGGGGCTTGTTGACAACGCTCCAAGATCTGCAACAATCAAAGCTCTCGAAACATGTTATCTAATGGTTGTGGAAAGAGCTAAATTCTTTGAATTAATGAAAAAAGAACCTAAAATATCAGTTAAGCTATTATGGAGTTTCTTAAAAGTATTTTCAGCAAGACTTAGAGCTACAACAAACGAATTATCAGAAGCTAAAAGTTCCAAAAAAGAAGATGATAATCTAGACCTTTTTGGAGAATAGCCCTAGGGATATATTATGAAGTCACTTATAAATTTTATTTTTATTTTTTTTTTATTATTAGGAGTAATATCCTGTAATAATGATGATAACTCTCCTTCTGATAACAATTGTTCAATTACTAATCCAACTGGAGAATGCAAAGATAACAAATCCTGCATTAATGGCCAATGTATTTATGAATGTAATGAAGAATTAGCTTGTCCTGATAAAAATTATCATTGTGAAGAAAATATTTGCTATAACACAACAGAACCATGTTCTGCGATAAATTACTTCGGAACATGCTCAGATAATGAAACATGTGTAGAAGGAATATGTAAAAACTTAAATCCATGCTCATTAGAGAATCCAAAAGGTATTTGTTCATCAGATGACAGAAAATGCTATAATGGTATTTGTGTAAATACAACAGATGAATGTAAACCATGGAATACTTCTGGCAAATGTCCTGATGCTTATTACTGTGAAAACGGATACTGCAAACACGATGAAATTATTGGAGAGTGCTCTTTACAATACCTTAAAGGACAATGCTATTCTGAATTTGAAACTTGTATAAATGGTATTTGTATGGACAATGAATACTTATGTTCAGAAGAAGAAGGAAAAGATGATTGCCCTAAAGGTCAGACTTGTGTAAATGGTGATTGTATAGCACTGGAAGAAGATCCTTGTTCTGAACAGAATTTTTATGGATATTGTAAGAATAAAGATGAAAGATGCTATAGAGGCATTTGCTATAATATAGAAAATCCATGTTCTGAAGAAGACCAATATGGTAAATGTTCTAAAAATCAAATATGTAAAGAAGGTATATGTACAAATCTTGTAACAGAATGTGATGAGAACAAAGAATGTCCTGATACAAACAGACAATACTGTGAAAATAACACTTGTTTGGATAAGCCAATCTTTTGCGAAGATGGAGCGGAAAACGGGCTCTGTCCTGAAGGTAAATCTTGCGTAAATAGTGTATGTGAAAATATTACAGTAGAATGCTCTCCTTCAAATATAGAAGGAAGCTGCAATGCTCTAAACCTAAAATGTATTTATGGGGAGTGTAAAGATTTTTCACAGGAAGGTGTTTGTTCTGTTAATGTTTTAAACGGCAAATGTCCTGAAGGCCAATTATGCAATAATGGAATATGTGAAGGAACTACAACTTCTATGGGGATTGGGAACAACTGCATAATGGATTCTCAATGTAAAGACGAGCTTTTCTGTGAAAAAACCTTTCTAGATGGATACTGTACAAAAGAATGTGAAAGCAACTCTGACTGTATTGATGACTCAATATGTTATAAAATATCAAGCTCTAAAGGTTATTGTATGGCAAAATGTTCGGTTAATATACCAAATAGTTGCTCCAGAAATAACCTAGAAAACTACATATGCTACCCTGTTCAAGATAATGATGGAGTATGCTTATATGATTGCAAGTATAATCACTGTTTTGAAACTAATAAAACCTGCAATCAGGTAACAGGTATTTGTCAATAAAACTAACCTTTTTTAACATGTAATAGCGTATTACCAGTTATTACAACATCATCAGAATAAACTTTTTTTCTTTTTCTTGTTTCAACTTCTCCATTATATAAAACTTCTCCGTTTTCAATAAGCATTTTAGCTTCACTTCCATCATTAACTAAACCAGCAAACTTTAAAAGCTTAAAAAGCTCAATATATTCTCCTGAAATATTTATTATAACTTTTTCCTTCATATATCCTCCCCAAAAAACAATATTATTATAGTTTATAAGAAATTGCAATAATAATAAAAAAAAATAAACTTTACAAAATAAATTTAGATATTATATACTCAAAATTCCTGATACATAACTTGGAGTTAATAATGGAGTATTTAAAAAAATTATTAAAAAAAGAGAATTTTGATTCAATTAAAGAAATGAAACAGTTTTTTGAACATTATTCAGAAGAATTACAAAATAAAAATGAAAAAGCTTTTAATGAATTTATATCAGATAACAATATTGAATATAAAAACTTAAATGAATTAACAATAACTCTAAACGAAATGATATTAAAAATAGAAAAATCAATCCAAGATGAATTATTTATAACATCATTTTCAGAAGAAGACAGCATAAGAAAAATTTTCTTCTTTATGAATTGCTATATAGACCCTTATCATGGGCTATATATAAAAGAAGAAGCAGTTAAAAGGATTGTATTAGATAATCCACTCTTATTTGTAAAAAAAGAAATTGGTGATGACTTATATCAGTATTATCTAGATAATAATCCAATTCTATTAATGGCTATAGGTAGATTTTCAGAAGAAAAATCCTGGAATTACAGAACCGTTCTTTCAATAAAAAAATTAGACCTTAACGATTTTGAATTAAGAGAAAATGATATTGTAATAATAAAACATAGTATTTTTACAAATACTGTTCAAAAAATTATTGATAAAAAATGCTTTAATACCCATGACAAACTACTAGGAGTCCATATAGTAACCACTCTCCCTGATAATTTTGATTTAGTAAATAAAGCTCCAATATTAAGAACAGTTACTAAAATGATTCATTATCATAAAGAAATGGAACTATTTAATAAAGGCTTTAAGTATATCAGTCAAAATTATCCAAAAACTTTTACAAGTAAAGTATATGCAATTTTAAAATCTCATATATACGAAGAAAATGCCCCTCTTTTCAATACTAATGATGTGATTGAAGGACTTTCAAACAGGTATATAGACAAACAAATATTTAAAATGGTTGAAGATTTTCCAGAACTAAAAAAATGGGCAAAAGTACATGATATTACTCATTTACTTGATAATGAAGCATTTTCCCTTTCTCTTTGGCGGTTAACTTCATGGAATCTAGGTAATTCACTGGAACACACAATAAAAATGTATAGAGATGATATTATTGCAGATATGTTAATTAAATACTATAGTGAAGAAGAAGTAATAAATGGAATTATAATCTCATTTTTAGATGCAAAAAATAATATTTTTGAATCAATAAAAAGAATAAAATACAATAATTTATTTAAAAACTTTGAACTACCTAATATAAAAGAAGCAGTAATACTCCACCATAATGATGCTGATGGAATTTCTTCTGGATTTATAATAAATAAAACTTTAAATGAAATAGGAATAAAAACCTATAGATATTCACTAGAAATTATTTTTCCTCATGCAATTGACATACTACTAAAACAATATAAAAATACTCCTATTTTTATTGTTGACTTAGGCACTCAAATTATAAGAAAATTTGTAAAAGAAAAAATTACTAATGAATTAATAATTATCGATCACCACAAATATGATTGTACTCAAAAAATACCTAGTAATATACATATTTTCAACCCAAGAACTTATGGAATAGATGCAGACTCTGAAGGAGCATCAAGTATTAATGCACATAGATTTGCTCTATCGTTAATTGATGATTTTAAATATTCATCAATTGGGCTAATTGGAGCTGTTGGTGATGGAATGTATAAAAGAAATGGTAATAAGTTTACAGGACTTGATGGAATTGTATTAGCAGGAGCAGAAAATTATGGAGACTTGAAATCCAAAAACAATAAACACTATATACAAATTGTTGCAAAAGAAATAGAACTAACAGAATTTGTAAAAAAATATATCAATGTTCTTGGCTCTGTGGGATATGAATCGGGAGGCGTAGAATTAGCATTCCAGCTTTTGGAGAAAAAAATCCCAATAATGGATCCTAGAATATCAAATATAAAGAATTTAAAAAGAAGAAAATATGAAGAGGCAGTAAAATATTTTCTCAAAAATGGTTTTGAAGAAAGTGAAAATTATTACTCATTTAATGTATATGATAGATTTTCTCCAATGGGAGTAAAAGAGATAGGTAATTTTTTAGATAATCTTAATTATATTCCAGAACTCAAATTACAAGAAGATAAATACCTTTTTGGGGCACAAAAAGTAATGGAAGTAAAAGGAATTGGAAATGTTGTTAATATTGAGTCATTAAAACTTTCAATGAGAGCAGGAAAAGATATCATTCAAAAAATAAAACAAGGAATACTACCTGATTTCTTCGAAATATCAAAGCAATTTGATAACATACCAGGTGGAATTCATGCTCTTTCAGCAGCTGTGATTATTCCTGTTACCGAATATCAAAATGTTTTAAATAAAATAAATAATTTTATAAATGAATATAACAAATAATAATTATAGTTTAACTATAAGTTCAGGAACAACCAACTGACCACAAGCAGCTCCAATATCATCACCTCTACTTCTTCTATAAAGAACATCAACACCTTTTGCAAATAAATAGGTATGAAATTTCTCTATATTTTTCTCACTTGGTCTGGAGAAATTAATACCATCATGTTCATTAAAGGGTATTACATTAACTTTTATATTTTTAATACCTATTTGTTTTACAATATTTAAAACATTTTTAGCATCATCAAGAGTATCATTAATATCTTTTATTATTACATATTCAAGAGTAATACTTTCTTTAGGTTCAAGAGGGAATTTTTTTAAAGCATCTATTAAAGATTCTATATTCCATTTTTTATTAATTGGAATAAGCCTATCTCTTTGTTTATTTGTTGATGAATTTAATGAAAGAGCAAGGCGAACAGGAACTTCATCTCTTAGTCTTAGAATATTATTTAAAACTCCTGATGTAGAAACAACAACTTTTCTTTTGGAAAAATTAAGCCCTCTATCACTAAGAAATATTTTAGATGCAGCAACAACATTATCGAAATTATTTAAAGGTTCACCCATACCCATAAATACAATATTTGTTATCTCTACGCCATCCATTTCAGAAGCAATTAATACCTGATTAACAATTTCAGAAACAGTTAAATTTCTTCTTATTCCCATTTTTGCTGTAAAACAAAATTCACAACCAACCGCACAACCAACTTGTGAAGAAATGCAAATTGTCAATCTTTTACTATCAGGAATTAATACTGATTCAATTAATTCCCCATCATTTAATCTATATCTTATCTTTACCGTTCCATCTTTTGAAGTGGCAAGAAAATCTGTATCAATATGGCTAATATAAGCTAAATCTATTAATTTTTCTCTAAGAGATTTTGATAAGTTAGTCATTTCTTCAAATGATTTAACTTTTTGAATATAAAGCCACCTATAAACCTGATTTGCATGAAAACTCTTTTCCTTAATACTTTCAAACCAGTTTCTCATATCCTCAAGCGTTAAAGATTTTATATCTATTTTATTATTTTCTAAATTACTTTCCATTATTTTCCTTAATTAAACTTAGTTTTTCATCCAAACTATTATTATAATTTTTCATTATTTTTATTAAATCAAAAATGGGATATTCATTTGGACATACAGATAAACAAGGTGCAATACAATTATCGCAACTATCAAAAATTTCCAGCTCATTATATGAAAATCTGAAATTTTCCAAAGAAGAAGAATTTGAGAGTATCAATTCAGATAATTTTGGTAATCCATCTCTATGAAAAGTTGTTAATTTAGAACAATATGCATCACATAATGAACAATTTATACAATTTTCCATTTCAAAAAGATTCTCATAGGAGCTTTTAGGTATTTCAATTAAAAATTCAGGATAGTAATTATGCCTAAACCTTTTAATACCACTTCTTCTTAACCTAAAAATAAATTTCTTTATAATATGCCAAAAAAACAATATGGCTATAACAAAATATGCATTAATTTTTTTTCTATTCATATTCCTCAAATAATATGAGATAATGATTTTGCAGCCTTATATCCTGTTGATACAGCTACTCCAAAACCACCTTCTCTGGCAATATAATTATAATCTGCAATAATATTTCCTGCAACAAAAAGGTTATTAAATAAAACCTTTTCATTTACTCCAAGCACCTGAAATCTTTCATTTGTTTTCACTCCAATTGAAAAGGCCTGATGTTTTTTAAAATAATCATTTTCAAACATTGGTTCTTTTTGATTTTCAGGAAGAAGTTCCCCATTATAAAATAGAGGTATATTAAAAATTGATTCAGAATATCCATTTTCTGTACTTATACCTCCACCAATAAATTTTCCTGTTGCTAATATAATTCCAGATGTTTTTATTTTAGTGTTTTTATTTGTTATTATGCTTGAAATTCGTTCTTTTTTATATTCAAACCCTACAACTTTCTCATTAAAAACTTGTATATTATTATCTTTTAAATATTTATTTATTTTCTTTTGTAATCTTATTCCTTCAATTGATGGAGTATTAGAAAAAGTTTCAATAATATTAAATTCTTTCCAGATAATATCATTTATTTTTTTATATTTATCAATTCCCCAAACAGCAGGAGAGATTATATTCTTTATATTTTCTTTTTTAATTATCTCCTTTATTTTATTTATCAATTCAATATATAAATCATTATTCTCTATAATATGTGCTAAATCATGATTCTTTAAGTTTACATCAGAGCTTCTTCTTAAAAAATCAAAATTTATAATAAAGAATTTAGATTTTGAATTTTGCTTTTCTTTTATTAAATTTAAATTATTCAATAATTTTTCATAAAAAAAATTATTGAATAAAGAAAAATTTAATATCCCGTAATTCTCACCACTATTCATTATTTTATTTAAGTCAAAATCTATACCAGTTTTTTTAATTAATGATGACTCTTTAAGATAGCCTGTTTGAGTTGGTATAATGTAATTAGGCTTATCTAAATCAAGTTTTGTTAATCCTAAATCCAATTTTTCATTAATTAAATTAAAAGAATTCTCTAATATTGAATAAATATTATTTATTTTATTATAGGGATGATTTACATTTCTATTTTTAATTAATTCTATCTGTTCTTTAATTGGTATATCAATTTCCTTTAACTGCTTTGATTCTATCATTGATGCAATATCATAAGAACCAGAAAACATTGCTGAAGAACCAGCACCTTTAGTTATCAAAACAGGAGAATATCCCAATTCTTTTAATTTAATCACTGCAGTAATTCCAGCAATTCCACCACCAATTACAACTACTTTATTATTATTCATAGTCTCCTAAGTTTATTTATTACCATATTTAATCTATATCCAATCCCGTTAACAATATATTATTAACCATATTTAGCTCAATTTGCTGAATTGAAATTTTATTATTTAATATCGGTTTATTTCCATGAAATCGTTCTTTAATAAAAGATTTTACTTCTTTCATTTCTTGTTCAAAATCTAGATTTAGTTCATCTTTAAGTATATTTGCAATAGCTAAAGTACAGCCCATTCCCTGACATGTTCCCATTCCTGAACGAGTTCTTTTTCTTATATCATTTAAAGTTTTTGCAAATTCATATTTTATAACATACCTTATTTCTGCTTCGCTAATAGATTCACATTTACAAATATTAACCTTTAATGAAAGGTCATTTCTCATCATATTTAATATAAGAAGCATCCTATCACCATATTTAGCATATAACTTATTTAATAAGTACAAAGACAGTTTATATCTATGTGATAACTCTTGGATATTTATCTCTCTTTCAGAACCTGGTAATGGAGTAATTGCTGTTCTGGATTCAATATTTTTACCTAGTTTTTTAGAAATAACATCTACAACTTCTTCGCTTATAAATCTAAATGCAGCAAGTTTACCACCAATAACACTATATAAATTTTTAGTATTATCTATAGCTTCATGGTCTATTATCAAATGGTCTCTTGATAAATCATCTTCCATCATATATTCATCATATATTGTTGGCCTTACACCAGCAAAAGCTCTTATTATTCTATGTTTTTTAATATCAGGAATAATTTTTTCAATAGAATCAAGTAAATAATTAACTTCATCTGAAGTTATTGGTATTTCTCCTGGATCTCCATAAAAATCATCATCTGTTGTACCAATAATAGTTGTATTTTTGTGTGGCATAATAAAAACGACCCTATTATCGATAGCAAAAACACCAACTGCATAATTGGAGAGCCTTCTGCCTATAACTAAATGAACTCCCTTTGCAGGCCTTATTTTCATTGTTAAATTAAATTTATCAGCAAAAATATTAGTCCATGAACCAACAGCATTAACAACAACCTTACCCTTTATTTCATAAATTCTTTTATTTAATTTATTCAGTACTTTTACTCCAGTTACCACATTATCTTCTTTTAGTATATCAATAACTTTTGTATGAGTATTAATTACTGCTCCATTTTCTGAAGCACTAACAGCATTTAAAAGAGTTAATCTAAATGGATCAATTCCCCATTCGTCAAAAGTAACAGCACCTAGTATTTCATCTGTTATGCCAGGATGTAACTCGCTTACTTCTTTTTGCGTTAAACGGGTATGTTTTTTTCCATTTTTATATGATTGAAATTTATCATAAGCAGAAAAAAATGTTTCAAACTGTTCAATAAATAATTTTCCTTTTGGATAATTTTTAGCAATAGGATGAATAAAAGGTATTCTAAATATTAAATGAGAAGCAATATACTGAATATATCCACTATCTATTGATGATAATTTTGTTGTTTCCCTATCAGAAATCAAGTATCTTGCACCACCATGAATCATACCACTACATGCACCTGTTGCACCATTCGCAATATCTTCCTGCTCAATTAAAATTGATTTAATACCTCTTAGAGCAGCATCTCTTACAATTCCGGTTCCATTTATTCCACCACCAATTACAATTAAATCATAATTAAGGAAATCATTTTCTATTTGCATTTATTACCCTTATTAATCAAACAGACTGGGAGTATAACAGATTTTATATGTATATTCAAATGATTGAGAATATTTTATTAGTAATATAATTATTATATTAACTATTGTAACTATTCAACATAAGAGTTGTATAAAAATAAAATATATGGTATTTTTTTTGAATATAATAGAAAGACTAAGGTCTATTGATTTAGTTTGTATATTATACAAATATTTTATTTATTTTATAATTTTTTAGGAGTTTTACCATGAGAAGAATTTTACTTTTAGCCCTTTTATCACTTTTCTTTATACTACCAGCCTGTGGAGGAGGAGCAATGTATAAAGATGCATCTCAGGCATCTGCATATTCTCAAAAATATAATAAGCTGGTATTATTTGAGGGAGTTATTTATAAAAATGGTAAAGAATACGGAAAATATGAAGTTACAAATACAGACCCTACCGATAAAATGATAACTTATAAAAAAATGGATAATACTGTTGTGGCAACAATGGAATTAAAAGGTGTTTCTCCTGAAAAAGCAATTTTAAATTTATCTGATGGTATTGCAACAGAATTAAAAATGAGAGAAATGGAAATAGAAGTAACAGAAGAAGATGGTGCATTATATCTAATCAAAGAAATGATTTTAACTGGTTCAGAAGTAAAAACAGAAAACAATACAGAATCAAATAAAGAAGCAGTAACTGAATTAAAAGCTGACCATAAAGAAGCAACTGGAAACCTTAATTCAAATACTGCTCCTGCCTCAGGTGCAACTATTAAAGTTTCTGGGCAATCAGAAGGAAACATTGATTTAAGATATGGTTTTAAATCAGGAGCAAAACTACATTATAAATCAATCGAAAATGTAACTATAAACATTTCTATGGGCGGAGGAATGGCAAATATGGGAATGCCTGCCATGAATATGGGAATGAATAGTAAATTTATGATTGAAACAGATTTTAATCTTAATATTATTTCTGTAAATGCAGATAAGTCTGCAAATTTTGAAACTGTTATAAACAGCTTTAAAGTATATTCAATGCCTGATAAAAAATTAATGGCTTCAGATGCAGGAATGAAGGGATTAAAAGTTAAAGGAATTATTACAGATAAAGGAAAAGTTACATTTTTAGAAGATTTATATCTTGTAAAAACTAAAAATGGTGAAACACTGTTAGTAAGTGGAAAAGCTGATAATAAAAATGGTAAATTAAATACTTCTGCTTCTGCTCAAGCTGGCGGTGAAAAAGTTGATATTCAAGCTTCATTTGACCCTAAAACAGGTAAGTTGACTGCTTCAACTAAAATCACAAAAGTTAAAAAACCTGCAAAAAAAGAAATAGTTATTAAAAAAGATGATAGCAAAATTGAAATTCTACCTAAAAAAATCATGGAATTATTCTTATTACCAGAAAATAAGATTTCATTAGGTCAAAAAGCTGAATTTTCTGCTCCAATGATGAAAGTTGATTTTATTGCTATTCAAGGTGGAAAACCTGATTGTGCAAAACTTGAATCTAATTTCAAAACAGATAAGTCAAATAAAATGGAAGGAATGGACGATGAAATGCTTAAAATGTATCCAGTTATTGATGCAAAAATAAATTCAAAGTTTAATATGAAAAAAGGTTGTTTAAAAGCAATTAACGGTACAATTACTACAACTGTAAATATGCAGGGAATGAAAATGAAAGTTGTTTCAGAAATAGATATGCAAAAACAAGATAAGTAATTTACACAATAAATGGGTTTTCCGTTAATAAAAAAGCCTCAGGTCTTTTTTATAGATTTATTAACCGAAGTTTAAAAAATTGAGAGAGATATCAGTAATCAGAACACTGAGCATCTTGATATATGTTAAAACTTATTTACAATATTTATTTTTATTCTGCAATTAAAATTTAAACAAATTTCATTTGGTTAAATTTTCCATGGAAAACGCTGTAGGGGTGGGCCTTGTGCCTACCTTAAGCGGTTGAAATGGCCCTATTTCTTTAACTCTATACCTAATTCATTTAGCTGCTCGGTTGCAACCTCTGAAGGGGCATCAGTTAGTAGACAAACGGCCTTTAAGTTTTTAGGAAATGCTATTACATCTCTAATTGACTCTGCACTTTTACTTAATAACATTACAAATCTATCGAGCCCAAATGCAATTCCACCATGAGGAGGTGTTCCGTATTTTAAAGCCTTAAGTAAAAATCCAAATTTTTGATTAGCTTCTTCTTCACCTATTCCTAAAAATCTAAATACTTTCTCCTGAATATCTGAATTATGTATTCTTATACTTCCACCACCCAATTCAACACCATTTAGTGCTAAATCATAGGATAAAGAAAGGATTTTCTCTGCATTTTTAGAAGAATTATCATTAAGTAATTCAATATGCTCAGGAAAAGGAGCTGTAAAAGGATGGTGCATTGCTGTATAACGGCCTGCCTCTTCACCCCACTCAAACATAGGAAAATCAGTAACCCATACAAATTTAAAATCATCTTCATTTATTAAGCCTAGCTCTTTACCAACTTCAAGCCTTATTGCTGAAAGTGAATCATGAGTCACTTTATAATTATCAGCAATAATAAAAATTACATGGTCTTTTAAATCAAATTTTTCTATTAAAGCTTGCTTTTCATCATCTTTTAAAAATTTAGCAACAGGCCCACTAAAGGCTCCATCTTTAAACTTAATCCATGCCATACCTTTTGCACCATAGATTTTTGCAGCATCAGTAAGTTTATCAATTTTTTTACGGGAAAATGCCATAGAATTTTCTACAACTATTCCTTTTAAAAACTTACCTTCTGCTGGTTTAAAAACAGCAAAATCTGTATTTTCAAATATTTCTGATAAGTTTTGTAGTTTTAAATCAAATCTTAAGTCAGGTTTATCGCTTCCATAGTTTTCCATTGCTTCATGATAACTCATTCTTGGAAACGGTATTTCTATATCAATATTTTTTGATTGCTTAAAAACCTTTTTCATCATATTTTCAGTATGATTATAGATATCATCAGGAGTAATAAAGCTCATTTCGATGTCAATTTGAGTAAATTCAGGCTGGCGGTCAGCTCGCAAGTCTTCATCACGAAAACATTTTGCTATTTGATAATATTTATCATAACCTGAAATCATTAAAATCTGCTTAAATACCTGAGGACTCTGAGGGAGAGCATAATAACAACCTTTATTAACACGGCTAGGTACTAAGTAATCTCTTGCTCCTTCAGGAGTTGATTTTGTTAAAATTGGAGTTTCTATATCTAAGAATCCAGCTTCATTCAAATATTCTCTTACTGCAGTAGTTACTTTATGTCTTAAAATTAAAGTATCTCTAACACTTTCTCTTCTTAAGTCAAGATATCTGTATTCAAGCCTCATAGCTTCACTAACACCAACAAAGTCTCCTACAACAAAAGGAGGAACATCTGCATGGCTTAAAATTTCCATTTCTAAAACATTTACTTCAATTTCACCTGTTTTCATCTTTTTATTTATATTTTCACCACGACTAATAACTTCACCTTTAATTGAAATTACTGTTTCAGACCTAAGTGTTTGTGCCTGTTTGTACAATTCTGTATTTGCAGAATCAAATGTAATTTGAGTTAAGCCATATCTATCTCTTAAAGTAACAAAAAATAATTGACCTAAATTTCTGGCATCTTTTACCCAACCATTTAATACAATGGTTTCACCTACATTGTTTTTATTTAATTCACCACAATTATGTGTTCTTTTTAAGAAAAAATCATTTTGCATTATATCTCCTCAACAAAACTTAAATATGTAAGGGAGTATAACAGATTTTCTTTATTTCTTCAATACTCTATCAAAAAGAACAAAGGAAGAGTAAATCATTAAGATTTATCCCATTTCTCCCAGTTTTCGATTAAATTAATCATAAAGTTTACTCCATAAAATAAAGCATCCTCATTCAAGTTTAAACTGGGTATATTAACGGCTAAGAGTCTAAAAAAAATTCTTATTTAATGGTAATTGTTACACTCGCATTATTTTGTCCTCTTTTAAGATTAGGATAAATAAAATAAGTACCTGGCTTAAGAGTACGACCGATGACTCTTTTATCATTAGATTTCCAGTATTTAGCAATAATACCTGATCTTGTAGAAATCCAAAATCCTTTATTATTACCTTTTACGGCAATAATTTTCGAAGTTTTTGTAATTCTAACTGCTTTTGAAATTAATTTAGCATTTGAACCAGGGCTTCCTTTAATTTGTTGACCACTAACAGTAACAGTTTTTTGACCTGCAAAAATAGTAGTTGGTATAAAAGCAACAGAAAACAACACTAAAATTACCAAAACCAATCTGTTTTTGTTTAAAATTAGCTTAATCATTTGATTCTCCTAAAAATGTTTATATAATAATCGTACTTTTATATATAAAATGTCAAGAAAAAACAAAATATAATTCATTTTATTAATAATTTAACCCTAAAATTATTAAATTATTTTATTATAAGAACAAATAGCATAAATATTAATAACAATTTCTATATGATTTAAACTTACAAAAAGTATTCTTATTTTTTCAAGATATATTAATTTTTTTATAGATTATTCTTTAGATTTAGTCCATTTTTTCCAGTTTTCGATTAAATTAATCATAAAGTTTACTCCATAAAATAAAGCATCTTCATTTAAGTTTAAATCTGGTGTATGCAGTTGCTGAGGAAATTTATTTTGAGCTCCTAAAAAGAAAAAAACACCTTTTATATCTTTTAAGTATTCGGGAAAGTCCTCTGCTAACATAACAGGGTTTTCTCTTATTAATTTAGGTGAATATTCAGTTTTTAAGCTATCATTATAGTAACTTTCTATATCCAAAAGGAGATTAATATCATTAAATAACGGAATAGCATCTCTTATAATTATCAACTCTGCACTCGAATTATATAACTCAGCAAAATTTCTGGCACTTTTTTCCATTTGTTCTATTAAAAACTCTCTATCTGAATCATTAAAATACCTAAGCATTCCCTCTATTTCAAGATTAGAAGGAATAATATTTAATCTATCAGCACCTTTTATACTTCCAACAGTTAAAACTACACTCTCCTGTGCATTAATCTTTCTGGAAATAAAGCTTTGAATATGACTATACCACTGAGAAAATATCATAATTAAATCGGAAGTTTCATGAGGATTTGCCCCATGCCCTCCACTTCCTTTAAATTTAAGATTAAAAGACAATGTCCCAGCCCATGCTTTACCTAGTGCAGCAGAAACAACTCCTGTTTCCAAATCAGGTTTTACATGATAACCCAAAATATAATCAGGCTTACCATAGTATTTATAAAGCCCGTTTTCAATCATTAATTCAGCTCCCCCAGCACCTTCTTCTGCAGGTTGAAAGATTAATATAAGATTTACAGGTGGGCTATTTTTAGAGTAATAATCCGCAATTGAAAGTAAATTTGTCATGTGAAAGTCATGGCCACAGGCGTGCATAAAACCACTATGTTTTGATGTGAAATTCAGGCCCGTTTCTTCTGTTATTTCAAGAGCATCAATATCAGCTCTAATTCCAAGAATTAAACTATTTCGCCCTTTTATAAAAGCTACAATTCCCGTTTCAGTAACATAGTTATATTCAATTCCCCTCTCTTTTAAAAAATCTTCAATATATTTTACCGTTTTATATTCTTTTAAAGATGCCTCAGGAATTTCATGTAATTCTCTTCTTGTTTTTATTATAAAATTATTATTTATCTCCATTTTAACTCCTATTAAGACAAAACTACTTCGTATTTTTATAAAATGAATTTATTTACTGAATATATTATTTAAAGATAGAACCAAATGAATTTAATAATTGTGAAGACAACTCATATTTTTTATTTTCTTCAACTTTTTTTTCTTTTTTAGTAAGCCATCTCATTTTTGAATTAATTGTTTTAGTTACATTTTTATTTTTTATATTTTCCTGTTCTGGATGTTTTAAATTCATCATTCTAAGCTTAACACCTTTAGATGTTTTATATAGAAAGTAAATTGTATTATCTTTGTCAACTTCAACAACAAGACCAATACTTGTTAATTTATCATTAAATTCCTTATCTTTATCTTTATCAAAAGTATTATCAAAAAATACTATATCTCCAGCTTTTGGATTTTCTTTTGATAACTTTCCATTTGTATTTACATAATTATAAATCATTTCTGTTGTTGATAACCACTTACCTTCTTCGTCTTTTTTCTTTTCAATATCTGTTAAATCAACTCTTTTATTTAAAAATATCATTTTAATAAATCCAGAAGCATACTTGTTCCACTTTTTACTCTCAGGAATATCCTTATCTTCAAATGTCTTTGCAAATTTAACAATATTTTCTCTTTCAGATTCAGGAAGAGTAATACTATATGCTAAATCAGATAATTTATTTTTACTTAATATTGAACCAAATGAATTTACGAGCTGTGAAGATAAAGTAGGATACTTATCACTACTTCCATCTTTTTTCTCTTTTTTAGTAAGCCATCTCATTTGAGAATTAATTGTTTTAGTTATATTTTTATTTTTTATATTTTTTTGTTCTGGATGTTTAAAGTTTATCATTTTTAAACTAACGCCTTTAGATGAATTATATAAAAAATATATTGTTCCTTCTTCATCAATATCAACAACAAGACCAATAGAAGTTAGCTTATCATTAAAAACACCATCTTTATCTACATCATAAGTATTATCAAAAAAAACAATATCACCAGGTTTCGGATTATTTCCTTTTAATATTTCACCATTTTTTTCAATATAATCATAAATCATTTTAGTTGTTGTAAACCATTTACCTTCTTCATCCTTTTTATTTTCTACATCTGTTAAATTTACTCCAAATTTTAAATAAATCATCTTAATAAAACCAGATGCATATTTATTCCACTTAGTAGATTCAGGAATTTTTTTATCTTCAAATGTTTTTGCAAAGTCAGTTATCTTCTTTCTGTCATCACCTGTTGATACAACTTTACCTTCATTTTTACTTTCTTCTTTTTTTACTTCTTCTTTTTTAGATTCTTCTTTTTTAGATTCTTCTTTCTTTATTTCTTTTTTTACTTCTTCCTTTTTATTTTCTTTTTTAGAACTATGTTCTGTAGCATCTGCTACCTTTTTAGTATTTTTATGCTCATCTTGTTTTCCTTTTGAACATGAAAACATAAAAATAGATAAAATAGTTAATAAGATTATTTTCTTCATAATATTCCCCATAAAAAATTAGTTGTGTGAATTATATATATTTATTTATTTATTTGCAAGGTTTTATTAGCCTCTATAATTGAAATATCTACAAATTTATCCAAAATAGGCACTTGTGAAATATTTTTAAAATTTGCTCCATCAAGAAGTTTAAAATAATTACCATTTAATCCATCTTCTATAAAAAATGGATTCGGAACATATTTAAAGAGCTCTAAATATTTTTTTAATCCACTCTGATTTGAAATATCTACAATTATTAACTTACCACCAGGTTTTAAAACTCTGTATAATTCCTTCATTGCGTAAGGCTTTATTGTTTTAGGTATATAACTAAATAAAAAAACAGCAACAATTTTATCAAAATAATTATCTTCATAAGGTATATTTTCAGCTAATGCTTCTTCAAGTTTTATATTTAAATTTTCATCTTCTATTTTTCTTTTGGCAATTCGTAACATTTCTTTAGAACCATCAATATCATAAATATCAAGAGTTGGATTTTCATTTTTTAAATATATTGAAAATGAAGATGTACCAGAACCAATATCAAGTACCTTCTCATAATCTTCAGGCTTTAAGTATGATTCTATTTTTTTGAAAAAATCTTTATTTATTTTAAAAAAATTCTTTAAAACAAAATCATAAAGGTTGATATTAAAGTAATCATTAATTAATACCGCTCCCAGCCTGTTTTCAAACTTTTTTTGTAAAAACCAAGTCATTATTACTCCTTTGAATAATTAATACCATATCTTTTATACTCTTTTATTAATCTTTTTTGCAAGATTTTATTTGGTTTTAGGTTATAACTATTTTGTAAATAAAATAATCCTTTTCTACTATTTTTAATTTTAAGCAATACTAAACCATTTAAATAACTTAGATTACTGTCTTTTACTACTTCATTATTATGTTTTTTCATTAAATCAAGCATTTTATCATATTCTTTAATATAAAAATAAATTTCTGATTTCAAAATTTCAAGATTATTATCATTTTCATCTATAAATTTAAGAGCTTTTTTATATTTTTTTCCTAAAATCAGTAATTTAGCCATGTAAAAATTATAAAACTCATCATTTTCAATATATTTTTTTCTAATATTTAAAAATTTTTTAAGACCAAAATAATTTTTTTTATCATTATAATAAATAATTACTTTATTTAAAACAGGAATTTCCATTTTTATTTTTAGAGATCTTTTTAGATATTTTAATCTTTTTTTACTATCAACCAATGCCTTACAATAAAAGTATAACCCTTTATCGTCATGTAGCATCTCAATTCCAATACTATAATCACCTAAAATAAAAAATAACAGTTTCTTTATAATTAAATCATCTAAGGAAGTATTTTCATATATATAATTAAAAATTATTTTCTCAACATCATTAAAACTAAGCTCAATTTCTTTATATGGAATTAATTTAATTCTTTTTTTTACCGAAAAACTTAATAAATTATTTTCTTGCTTTAAGTATAAAATTATTTTTATAAATTTTTTTACAAATTCTAAATTATTACTGTTTTTAGCTTCTAATATATTCATATTATAAAGAGATATTATATAATCATTTAATTTATCTGTATTATTTTCACTTATTGATATTCGATATAATATTTTTATATATAAAAATATTATATCTGGAGAAAATTTAAAATCTTCTATAGCAGAAAGAGCTTTTTTATTATCTACAGATATTTCAGAATAGTATTTCGCAATCCAATAATTAGCCTTATCACTATCTTTTCTAATCATTTCATACCTATCCATTTCTAGATAAGATTTAAATGCCAGAAAAAATTTTGATTTATACATTATTTCCAAAAACAATTCATAACTATCTTTTATTGCAATACGATATTTTACAGATTTCATAATATGTTTTCTTGCAAGTTTTAAATTGTCTAATTTCAAATAAATCTCAGACTTTATAGTGTGTATAATACCTTCCTTTAATTTAAAAAATACAGATTCTTCTTCTATACTATCTAAAAGATTTAAGGCTTCCTGATACTGTTTAAACTCCATTAAAGTAGTTACTAATAAAAATAAAATATAATCATTTTTTGATTCATGTTCTTTTAAATCATTAATTATTTTATTTACAAAGAAAATATTATTTATATTCAATAATTTTCTAACAATATATCTTAAAATAGAAATTTCTTTATATTTAAAATAAATCTCTTTTAAACCCTCAATATACTTAAGTTTATCTTCAGCATAAAAAAAATTATCATCATCTTTTATTATTTTTTTAATATCATTAAATACAGGTAATTCAATTAAATAACTTTCAGGAATAAAATATTCACTATCAATATTTTCAAGTAAATCAGAAATCATTAACTTATAGGTCTTTTCAAATAAATTATTATTTAAAATATAGTTTTTAGTACCCTTCAATTCTTTCTTAATGCCATCATAAAGATAATATGTTATAATATAACTACCTTTTTTATTTGAAATATCTATAAACAGGATATTATCTATACTTATATCATCATATTTATTAAGTAACTCATCAATAGAGTATTTTATATATAAGTTTTCAGAAACAACATTATCATCACTACCTATTAATCTTACAAGATTTGATGAAATAAATAAAAGACTTTCTATTGATAAATGAATAAAAAGAGATAAAGTTTTAGCGAAATAAATATCCTCTTCTTTTAATGATTTTGATTGTACAGGAAAAATTGCAATTTTTTTAAAAACCATTTATTTTTTATAATCCAAAGGGTCTTTAACTAAAAGATTAATTTCAAATTCACTACCAAGTTTGCAGTTATAACAAAAATCTATGTATTCTCCAAAGCGATTATCTCTTATTATTGATTTCATCATATCAAAAATAGTTCTTTTTACTCCAAAAGTATCCTTATAATATTTAATATGTTCAAAACTCACCGATTTGGTTATTTTAATACACTCTTCTTCACAAATATCAACAGGTCTATCAAGCTGAACTCTTAGAGGAGCATTTGATATCATATAAGAAATAAAAATTCTTGGTCCATTTTTTATAGTAATAGGAAAACCATTTGGAGCAATTTCACCTAAATTTGATGATTCAAAAATTTTATTTTTATCAAAATCTCCAAATAGGAACTCATTATTTAAGTCTTCAGGAATTCCCCAGTATCCATATTTTGACAATGAATGCAGAAGCATGTTATCAATTTTCTTCTTTTCTTTTTTTAATGACTTAAAATAATCATTGATATCATCAACAGAGAACTTAAAAACTGATTTAGGTATAGGAATTGTATATATAATTATAGACTTTGCTTCTTTTTTAAATAAATTATCTCTTTTTAATAATTCAGATATTTTTATTGGCAATTTATTTATTATTTTATTATCTGTTTCTTCAATTTTTTCAAGTAATGTTTTTTTAATAAATTCTTTCTTAAATACAGTAAAACTGATATCTAATAATTTGTTAGGGTTCGCAAGGTGATTGATTTCCTGAATTAAATGATGCATTCCAACAGGTTTATGTTTTTTATTTGAAAATTCTTTTAAATCTCCAAGCATTTTATCTTTCCAGTTATCCACGATATGTAAGTCTTCCATTTGAAGCTCCCTTTAAATTTATTAGAAAATTTTGTTTTGTTTTATTTTTTATCTGATTTTTCTTCTTTTTTTACTTCTTTTTTTACTTCTTTTTTTACTTCTTTTTTTACTTCTTTTTTTACTTCTTTTTTAACTTCTTTTTTATC